>ERZ1066124.31-NODE-31-length-138674-cov-22.675564_pt1 | contig 138674 bp, 150 predicted proteins | sample MGYA00382771_ERZ1066124 | MGnify/ENA primary metagenome ERZ1066124 (study PRJEB33369, sample SAMEA5778354) | biofilm metagenome | biome: Industrial cooling water; feature: Water cooling tower basin; material: Biofilm | place: United Arab Emirates | collected... | reverse complement strand
CTGGGGTGTAATACGTTAAACGGTAATCTTGTACCCCAGCCTTATACCCAGCTTTTGCCTGGGTTTGGGTTTGAGCGTAGGACATATCTCCCTTCCTGTAATGAAAAACGATGGAAAACCTTGAGCAGACATCACCAACAGTGACCAGGGAAATTCCCTGACCAAATATGGTCGGCAACAAATTTACCTAAATCACTGGGGATCAGCGTGCCATACATGATCCCATGTTTGGAGACAGTTTTTTATTCCGAACTGTTCTCCGGTGCATAGGCGCGGACTGATCTGAATCATATCAGGATTTCAATAAGCCTCACTTAAGAGAATCTGTGTTCATTAATAAAAAAATGTTATGCAAACTGTGCAAATGTTACGTTTGGCGGATGGAAGCTTAAGAAATCTTTAAGTGCCTTATTTGCTCCAGAAAGTGCGCCTGAAGTCAATGGGATCACATTAGAATTTCTCTCAAAATTGTTCAGGTTTCGTTATGGTTGCCGAGTCGCGATTCCCAGTCGAATCCCAGGAATCGATCGCAATCGATCCATCACAGTGATCACTTGACCATGTGAAACTCGCTCATCGGCTTGGACGATCACAACCGCTTTTGGATTACGCTTGAGAATTTCTCGCACTGCGGCTGGAAGGGTATCAATGACGATCGACTTTTTATCGACTGCAAGTTCTCCCTTTTGATTAATCGTCACCACGATCTGAGGCGCTTTCTGAGATTCAGCGGTGATCGCTCTGGGAAGTGCGACGGGGAGACCTTGCGATCGCGTTAAAAACAAAGTCGAAATAATAAAGAAAGTCAGCAGCGCAAACACCACATCGATCAGCGGCGCAATATAAATCTGAGGAGGCAGATCCGGTTCTTCAGGCAGTCGCATAATTTACACCTCACATTGCGTGGCGACGACGGTACAGCAATTCTAACTGCCCACCATATTCTTGAATTAGAGCCAGTTGGCGTGTGTAGAGTCCCCGGAACATATTGGCAAAAAATAGCGTGAAGATCGCGACAACCAAGCCCGATGCAGTTGAAACGAGTGCTTCACTAATCCCGCCTGTAACTCCTCGCGTATTGGTTCCAGCGATATCTCCGATTCCCAACGAAGAGAATGAAGTGATCAAACCTGTAATCGTTCCGAGCAGTCCGAGCAATGGAGCAAGACCGACGATCGTATCAAACACAGTATTAAATCGTTTCAGCAGCGGAATCTCAGCTTGTCCCGCACTTTCGAGCGCTAATCGGAACTCTTCCGGGGTCGCTTGTTCGAGTTCTAGAGCCGCAAGGAAAATTCTGGCGATCGGCAAATCCGAATTCTTTTCCAACATTTGATAAGCCGCGATCGGATTGCGCTTGTACACGCTCAAGGCTTCTTTTGCGATTCGCTGTTGGCGTTGAGAGATTTTCACCCAAAACAGCGATCGTTCAAAAATAAGTGCCACTGCAAGAATCGAAAACAGTAGCAGCGGAATCATCACGACTCCGCCAGCGGTCAACCAATTCGGCATGAGAAATCGCCAACTTTGAACAATCACCCATTATGAATGAACGATGGAGCGATCGTGTCTAATTAATTGGCTGAATCTTCCTCAAGTGCTTGAATGCGTTCTTCTTCTGTTAATTTGGGAAACGTTTCTGTCTGTTCCTCATATTCATAAATCAACATTCCTAGAACCCGCAAATAATCACGAGCATCATCATTCAAAGGATTGCTCAAGATTTGATTAATTCGCTCTTGTGTTGCTTGTAATAGTGCTTCATCCTGAATCGGACGCGGCGGAAACTCTGTCACCAACTGCAAATAGAAGTCACTAGGAGCTTTGATACCAATCGTCATTCTTCCAACTCTCCTTGTCATACTCGGCATGAGTGAGAACAGCACGAATAAAAACGAACTGCGCCGCCCAATCAATATAAGTAATCAATCGATAATTGTTTCCTCCGATATTGAATACGACGAAGTTTCCAACACCATCTGCTGATGGAAAAACTTGCCGAAGTTCAACCAATCCAGCAAATTCATTTTCGGTTATCCTTTCATACCAAAGTAGCAAACCTGGCTTTGAAGTAGAGTATTCTTCCCAATACTTTCGCAGTGTGCTCCGACTAATGACACGCATAGATATCTGAATTCACTGATCGACGGTAAACAATCACGATCCGATCGAAATAAAGTTCATCGGTCACAACGTTCATCGTTCTGATGAGAAGGTCATCTTTCTTTTCGAGTCGATCGCTAATCTTGGTGTCCCCATCGTCGTAACGGAGAACTGCTACACCATACTCATTCTCGGTTGGCATTCTCCACTCAGGTGCATCATCAGCAAGTAGGTAAACGCCCTGCTCATTTGCGACTAAGGAACCGTTAAACGGCTCTACTTCAGTCAGAACTCCTTCAAAGTCGTACCATTCAATTTCCGGATTACCTTGCTTCTGTTCTGAAAATGTTCCATCTGGTTGAATGTCGATCGACAATCCAGAAGTTGCATCCACCGTTTCAAATAACGAGAGACCACTACCATTCAGCCAGTCCTCGACACCATTTGGATCTGGACTCCCATCAACGATCGCAAGTTCTCCTTTGATCGAAGTGCTTCCAGTCAACACCCAAGTACCCACAAAAGCTGAAATACCAGTTCCTTGTTCAATCTCGCTCATTGTAAATTGCTCAATCTACAGCATTTGACAACAATTCCAATCATCTTGATTTCAGAAGCTTGAACGCAACAGAATAGGGAAGATTCTGATATTTGAATAATTCTTGCTCATTCTTGGCGAGGTCGGCTCGATCGCTGTTCAGTCTCGGTTCTTCAAAATCAATCACATCAAATCCAGCCAGCTTAAACGCTTTCCAATAATCTGATAAGGGTCTGTGAAACCAGATAAACGAACTCGTAAAATGTTTCCACGGCGAATCTTCACGTTTCTGCCGCCCAAAGTACGATTCTTTCCAGTGGTAAGTAACAGTTCGATCGTCATTCGCCTTCGCCAACCCTTGATCAAAGCAAGGATGTGAAAACACCACTCCAGCGATTCCGCCCGGTTTTAGCACTCGATGAAACGCGAGAACTGCTCCTTCTAAATCGGGCAAATCCATCAGAACGTAATTGGCAACGAGCAAATCGAAATGCTCATCTGGCAACGTTTTGAGTTCTGAGCAAGAATCTTCGTGAAAGTCGATCGATAATCCTTCCGATTTTTGTTTCGCGATCGCCAACATTTCCGAAGACAAATCAATCCCAGTTACGATCGCCCCTTTCCGACAAAGTTGGCGCGATAAATATCCCGTCCCACAGCCCGCATCTAGCACCGTTCGCCCGTTGACTTCCCCTACAAACTGCCACAGCACCGGATCAGAATTGAGAATGCGATTACGATCGCCCAATTCCCCAACCTGAATATCCCAATCTTGAGCTTTCTGATTCCAAGAGTCGTAAATTTCTTGTTCCATATTTCCGCACGATCGCTGGAACAAGCCAAACTAACACAATTAGCCCTGTTTCGGGAAATGCGTCACTTCTGCATAACCGCTGAAAATTAGCTTATCGTCCTCGGTTTCTAAGCGATTCAGCCGCATTGTCACACCATCGAGATTAAAGCGATCGAGATCCACCATATTATTCAGAATCTCAGCGAACGTATTACTCAACAGTTCCGCCACTCCGCGCTGAGCTTCAGGAATGTCATCACCCACAAATTGGGGATCTTGAAAAAGAATTCGGCGGCGGCGTTCGATCGCGATCGTTGCGGTCAAACTAATCGGCACAATTCCATTGGGTAAACTCGCTTTTGCCAAAATCCGAATCTGATTTTCAGGCAGCAGCTTCAATTCAACATCAGAAAACGCAACAGGTTCGCCCCCTGAAAGATTCATCAGGGCAGGATCAGTAATATTCTGCATCCGAGGCTTAACCAGTTCTGACTGAAACGCCTTGTTGATCCCCGCTTCGGTCAAGATAACTTTCGCTACGGCTTGAGCGGCTTGCTTGAGGCGAATCTTTCCTGTGAGAACAGAACCGAAATCGATCGACACCGCATCGGTCTCGAACCACATCTCTTCCACCCAAAACTCGCGACGAATTAGCAATCCGCGTCCGCTCATCTTGAAACTGTCAATGCTGCCCTGCAAGAGTTTGCTAGAGGGAAAGCATTTCAAGGAGACATCTACAGATTCACTCTGCGTAAACAGATGGCGAATCGATTGGCTCAGTACAGAGTTCAGCATCTGTTCGCCGAAGTCCGTGTTGTTGGAAGGGGGCTTAAAGCCAGTAAATCCGCCGAACATAAGCATTTTGTTTATCTAGCTCCACCTATTATGTAACAGAATATTAAGACTAGCAACAAACTACAAATTGATAGAGATGATATAAGGCTTCAGTGATCTGAATCATTCGTTCGTCTGGAGTTCGTGATAACGGTTGCTTCATGAAAACTCTGTAAACTTCGTTGACGTTGCCCGGACTTCTAAGCAGAATTACGGAAGTAGGGTACAGAATTACGTATCACCTACAGAGGATTTCGAGGCAGTAATCAGCAATAACGCTGTCTTCTACTCACCACTCAGGGGTTCTGGTTGAGTATCCCACAATCGGGCTGCATCACCTTCAACGTAATTAAACATAACTTAATCAAACACAAAATGGGTGTTTGGTGTGATTTGGAGGTGCTATGACAAACATAAGCTGCGATATGCAAAACGCTTCTCAAGGTTGGCTGGGACGTGCGATCGCGCTCTGCCAAAACGGTTGGTACGAAGCCGCGATCGCTTGTCTCGATCACGCTGAAACCACCGATCCAGATACTTGGCATTATCGCGGCTATGTCTTGGGCAGACTCGGACGATTTGAAGCCGCGATCGAGTGCTATGAGCAAATCTTTGAACTCGGTTGCACTGATCCGAAAGCTTGGTACAACTGTGGGCAAGCGTTGACAAAATTAAAGCGGTATGGGGAAGCGATCGAGCAATACGATCAAGCCATCAAACTCGATCCCAGCAATCCTAAACCCTGGTATCAACGCGGAAAAGCTTTAGCATACTTGGGACGTTACCAAGAAGCACTTCGTAGCCTAGAAAAAACGGTCGAACTGCAACCAAAAGACTACAAAGCTTGGGGCTATCGAGCACAAATTCTCGGCAAACTGGGCGCTTATCAAGAAGCGGTTAGAAGCGTCAATCAGGCGCTGAGAGTTGAGCCGGATGATGTGAACTTGTGGAACTTCAAAGCTTACGGATTATGGAAGCTCGATCAGTATTCCGAGGCGTTGGAAAGCATTAATACAGCAATTGCACTCACGCCAAAAAGCTATCAACCGTGGTGTATGCGCGGAATGATTCTCGGATCAATGGGTGAATTTGAACGGGCGAGTGCCAGTTTCACGCAAGCTCTAGAAATGCGACCCGATGACATGGCAGCTTTGTTGAATCAAGCGATCGTACTTCGCAAACTCGGACGACTCGAAGCGGCTCTTAGCTATATCGATCATGCACTGACTATTGATCCCCAAAACTTCAAACTTTGGGTCGTTCGTGCGCTGGTCTTGTGGGAATTGAAGCGGGTCGAAGAAGCACTCAAGAGTCTTGATCGAGCACTCCTCATTCATCTCAATCATCCGAGAGTTTGGCAGTATCGCGGCACGATTCTCGACAGCATTCAGCGACATGATGAAGCGATTGGGAGTTACATTCGCGCGCTCATGATCGAACCGTATGACTCTGAAGGTTGGGTTTCTCTTGGTTCTGCGCTTCAGAATGCCGGACGATTCGATGAAGCGATCGTTTCTTATGACAAAGCGCTAGGAATCGAGCCAGATGATGCAGGAGTCTTCTATCACGAAGCTTGCTGTTATGCGATGCAGAATAATCCAGACTGGGCGTTAGAACATTTGAGACGAGCGATCGCGCTTGCGCCCGGATATCGAGAAATTGCCGCAAACGATTCTGTGTTCGAGATACTGCATCAAGATTTCCGATTCCAAGCCTTGATTCACTCTCGTTCTGTCGCAAGCGTGATGACAGGAATAAGCTAATCTCGTTGGATCAGAGAAAGCCTGAATCACCGCAGCATGAAACGACCTCTCATCATTATTGGCATTAGTGCTCTGCTCCTAATTACAATCCAGCAATTCACGCCTGCTCAGGCACAAGTTGGACTCGTCGAATCAAGACTGTCGCGGGTCGAATCTGAACTGGTTGGTATTCGATCGCAGTTAAATCAACTCACCGGAAATCGCCCTGCTCCAGGTGTTTCTGTACCCGCTCCCTCGAATCTTCCGATTCCATCGCGTCCGTCGAGATTTTCGGATGCTCAATTCGATCGACTTGCCACTCTAGTCATCGAATCACGCGATCGCATTCAAGCACTCGAACAAAAAGTCGCAAGACTAGAAAAACGATGAATCTTTGCGTACTTTTCTGCTACTAACGTATATTAAATCACACAGCGTTCGATTGACTTCTCTCTGGAACTAAACCCGAAAAAACTCTATCTTGTTCCACAATCACAAACGTTATCTTCGTCTCACTAGAATAAATCCCACAAACGCATGAAGAGGCTTTTTCAGGTTGCCGCGATCGTCTTATTTGGATTCACGACATTTTTAATCGCTATTCAAGCTGGACAAGCGGAGTGGCTCGACGGTATCCGGATCAAACCTGCTCAACCGCTACCACTCCTCAGCTTTCAGCAAACTGTCGTGCCCGCAAATGACTTGCTCTCTAGCGCCTGTGCAGTCAAGCCGATTCCCCGTCCTGGCAGGCTGAGAAATCTTCCCGCAATCCAGGGAACTCCTCCCCTCACTCGCTTCCGCCAGAATTCCCCGCCTACCTCGACCTATCAACCGAGAGAAGAAGTCGCAGTTGCTCACCCATCAAACTTCGGGCGACGCTTCACCCAAGATCTATCGGGTCGCCCTGTGAGCAACGAGCCGATCATCGTTCTGCACGAGACCGTTGGCTCAGGCAGTTCTGCAATCAACTATTTCCGCACACCGCATCCGAGAGACAACGATCAAGTTAGCTATCACACCCTGATTCGAGAAAACGGCACGATCGTTTACCTGGTTCCCCCCGATCGACGCGCATTCGGTGCAGGGAATTCGATCTTCAACGGTAACAAAGGCGAGGAAGCAGTTAAGACCAACCCCTCATTCCCTGCTTCAGTCAATAACTTTGCCTATCATATTTCGCTTGCAACACCCCCCGATGGACGAGGTAATGGAGCCAGCCACAGCGGATATACTCGCGCTCAGTACCAATCTCTCGCTTGGTTAGTCGCAAAAACAGGCATTCCGAACGATCGCATTACGACTCATCGGCTTGTGGATCGCTCTCGTCAACGCCGTGATCCCCGAAGTTTTAATGCTCAGTACTTTGCTCAACTTCTAGCAACCTTCCCGAAAACCGACGATATTTCGATGGCGTGTACACTTCCAGCGATCGCTCAAGAAGAATAAAAAAACAGGGACGCTTTAGGAGCATCCCCGTCAGTCATGAAGTCCTAATTCAGAGTTAAAACTTCAAATAGATTTTGTTAATCGGATCATCTAGAGTTCCAACAAGATCGGGATTCAGTTTGTTGTTGGTGAAATCTACTTCTTTCGAGGAGTTGCCAGACGGGTCGATCCAAGCAGAAAGATAAATGGGCTGTCCATTCTGTCTTGCTGCCCAAATGCTTGAATTCTCATCCGGAAGCAAGAGTTCGACCGTCACCACCTTCGAGTCTTTCGCGCCCAAGGCAGGATTGTTTCCAACAGGCTGAATCAGATACTCGATGAAGTAATTCGTCGTGCCGACCTCTCTGTTTTCCAAAAGCAAGTCACTTTGTTCGATCGTCGTATCCGTGGACAGGTAGAAGCGAATCGGCAAGTCGTTTCCTCTAGGGAAGGGAATGTTGCCCTTGTTCTCCACCGTGAATGAGACAGTGAGTGTACCGCCAGGGGTCAGAGTCCCACCTGTCGTTTGCAGTGCTGTTCCCATCAATTCGATCGTTTCTGTCTTAGTAACCGCTAGATTCGCTTTGTCTACTCCGAAATTCACGTTGTAGTTGTTGTTCTCGTTGGTTTCCGTCAGTTTGTTGTTTGGATCAACGACCATTCCGACTGTGTAGTTACCATCCACAAACCAGAAGTCACCATCAGTATCTGGTAGCTCCAACTGAACGGTAAATTCACCCGTTGCACCTGCGGCTAGTGAATCGATCGTAAAGACATCGGATGTCAAATTATTCGAGACGACACCGAGCAGCGCATCTAAGGCAGTCAACGGATTGATCTGTCCATCGCGAGAAATGCGGAACCCAACTTCGAGATTGGTAATCGTCTTAGAACTCTCGTTCTTGACTTTGAAAGTGGCGTTCACACGGTTCTTGGTGAAGGAACCCGTGGTGTTGTCTGGATTATTCAAAGATGGGTTGAGTGCCAGCGAAGAACTGATCAGTGCAAACTCAACCCCTGCAACCTCAGTGACTTTAGGAATACCTGTGACATTCAGCGTGTAGGGTCGAAGTTGTTGCACCGAGGCTGAAATTTTGACCGCATACGTTCCACTGCTCAACAGCATTTCAGGCGCGATCGCGATCGGAGCACCATCTAGCGAACCGTTCGTGACTCGGTAGAGTTCCAAAGCGACTCCGGTTTCTGCGACGCTCAGGGTGACATTCGCCTCAGAGCTAACATTGAATTTGAAGTAATCTGGCTTACCGGGGGAGACGAAATCCGTGTATTTTGCAGTTCCATCCATTAAACCGAGATCGAATGCAGTTGCAGACACAAACCCACCGGAGAGCGATCGACCACTGATCTCGAACGGTTCTGCAATCACTTCCCGCCTCATCAGTCCTTGAACTCTCCAAGTACCGCCTAAGTCTTTCAGAGGCTGAACCGTCGTCACCGTCGCACCGTTCATCTGGAGAATTTCCTGCTTTCCTTGGGCTTCATTGCGGTAAAGGATGTCTTCTTTACCGTCACTGTTAAAGTCACCCACGCCTGCAACCGTCCATTCTGTGCCTCGATTGTAGGTCTGTCCGGATCGACTAACGAATCCACCCCCCGGCGCAAAGCCGCGCCCCGTTTCATTCATCAACCAAACAACCAGTTCTCCTGAGAGGCGGTTCCGCCAAAGCAAATCTTTGTTGCCGTTGTTTGCACTGCCATCAAAGTTACCGAGTCCGACCACTTGCCAGTCTGATGAAACCGATGGAGTCGTCCAGCCATGCGTCACATTTACGCCATCCAGCAACCAGAATGCAGAGGTTCCAGAGGACGTATTGCGGAATTGAATATCGGTTCGACCATCGCCGTTAAGATCACCAAAAAATTGCGGCTGCCACGCGGTTCCTGGTCCATACGATGCCGCAGTGACGACGTTCGCTCCGTTCATTTGCCAGATTGCGACCGCACCGTTGATCGGATTGTGAAAGATGATGTCCGCTTTTAGGTCAATGTTGACATCCACAGCCGCGACGGGCTTCCAACCTGGACCCACCGTGAACATGTTCGCACCGACGACTCTCGCATCTTTGAGCATCCAGATCGAGATTTGACCGCCGTTCGCGTTGTGCCAGACGATATCGGCTTGGAAATCACCATCTAAGTCCTTCACAGCGGCAATTTGCCAGTCGAGCGGAACCGGATTACCGACACTTCCTCCGTCGATGACTTCTCCACCTTTGAACATCCAGTAGACCACGCTTCCCGTCGTAGAATCACGCCAGATCAGGTCATCTTCTCCATCTGCGTTGAGGTCGGCGACTCCTTGGACTTGCCACTGTGCGGGCAACTTATCAAATTTCGGTTCGTCTACGATCGAGACCCCGCTCATTTTCCAGTTCATCGCCTCTGAGCCAGGAGCATTTCGCCAAAAGATATTGTTCAAGTCCGCATCTGCGTTGACGGCAACGTTGAGTTGATAAACAGCGCTGGGGACTTGGTTGGCGAGAGAGACCTCGATCGTATAAACGCCAGGATTCAGGGTCTCAAAGAGCAGGGATTCGGAGAGCTTGCCTTGATTCGAGGATGTCCCGATCGAGGTTCTTTGTCCGCCTGTGACGGTCGGTTCTCGAAAGACTTGAAGATTGGCATCACCCGAAAGTCCGGTGAGTGAGATGTTTGCGGCGGACGCACTTTGGAATGCTCGAAGATCGATTTGGAACGAATTTCGAGGCACGTTGGCATCGAGCGTTCCACTAAGCGTAGAAGGAATCAGCGGATTTTGAATCAGTTGTGGCGAGGACATACTGTAGTGACTTTGGCTAAACTGCGATCGAATGCTTGACGTAGTGTTCCCGATTGGGAAGGTCAAAAAGCGGAGGACGATTCTCAATTCAGCCGAAATCAACAGAGTACTAACACTTAGAAAAATTTATACAGACGGGTTGAACATCACTTCAGAGTGATCACTGAAAATTTCTAGAGTGTTAGCGCGATGTGAGTAAGACTTCGGATTCAAAACTCAATTCCTGGCTGAGCTTTGATGTTTTGCTCTCGGAAGGGATGTTTTACTAAAGTCATTTCAGTTACAAGGTCAGCCTGTTCGACTAATGCAGCGGGCGCACCTCGTCCGGTTAGGATCACATGCGAATCTTCTGGCTTTTGGGCAAGTCCCGCTAAAACGGTTTCGACATCCAAATAACCGAGTTTTAGAGCGATATTCACTTCATCGAGTAGGACGAGCCGAAATTCTGAGTTCTGAATATAAGAGAGTGCTTTTTCCCAGGCTTCAGTGGCTTTGAGAATGTCACGATCGCGATCCTGCGTTTCCCAGGTGAAGCCTTCTCCCATCGCATGAAATTCAATCTGATCCCCCCAGTGCTCGAATGCGGCTTTTTCGGCAGGTTCCCAGGCTCCTTTAATGAATTGCACGATCGCGACTTTGTAACCGTGACCGAGCGATCGTAGAACCATTCCCAAAGCAGCGGTCGTTTTTCCTTTGCCGTTTCCGGTATTGACGATGATCAAGCCTTTTTCACGAGTGCGATCGGCGATTCGCTGGTCTTGAACTTCTTTGCGGCGCTGCATTTTGGCGCGATGTTGGTCGGCGTTTTCGAGCATGAGTCAAATCAGTAGAGGGCACTGATTCTAGCGTATTGGGTTTTGAATAGCAAAAGAGATGCACTCCCAATTCCCGAAAGGTGTAGAAATCAGAAGACATCTCTTTTGGCGATATTCAGCCGTTTGACCAAAGTAGCTCACTGCGGCGGTTGAGGAGCTGCACCATCTGGAGCCACAGGAGTCGTATTTGAAGGTGCGGGAACTTGGGGAGCAGTGGGCTGAAGTGGAGTCGTTGGCGTGAGATTTGGATTAGTTGGGGTGAGGTTTGGATTGGTTGGCAATGTGTTGGTTGGAGCCGTTGGAGCAGGAACGAGGTTTGGGGCTGGAGTGATTTGGGGAATCGTTCCGGGGGCTTGGGGTTGTCCTTGTTGAATGGGTTGAGTGTTGGGAGCGGTTGAGAGTGCAACACGATCGGGCGCAACCGATCGCATAATGTCCATCACTTGAATGACATCGTTATAAAACGCAGTTTGAGCAGCTTCGATCACTAACAGTCCTTCGGGTTGCTGTTGATGATATGCCTGCACGAGTGGGAGGAGTTGAGAGCGATCGACAAGTTGCCGCTGTCCCTGAACCGATAAGTACGTTTGCCCATTGGAATCGATGCCAACGACAAACTGATCGCTTGTTAAAAGGCTGCTTGTCTCGGATTTTGGAAGCTCTAGACCGATTCCCTGTTGGCGGGTTAGTTGGAGCGCAGCCAGAATAAAGAACGTCAGAATACAAAAGATCACATCGATCAGCGGAATGATCTGGATCTGAGCTTCATCGGGTTGAGAGTCGAGATTTACTTTCATAACGCTGGGTCGAGTGAAAAATTAGAGTTCGTCTTTGCGATGCAGTTTGTCGTGATTCAGTTGCCATTTTTGGCGGTACAGCAATTCTAGATCGTTGCCTGTCCGTCTAAAGATCTTCGCTTGGTTAAAGATTAGCCCTTGAAACACTCGGTAAAAGGCAAGGCTAAAAATCGCGACGACCAGACCCGTTGCGGTACTAATTAGTGCTTCCCCGATCCCGGTTGTAACGCCTGCGGTTGAAGCGGTTCCGATGTCGCCGATTCGGATCGATCGTAGTGACAAAATCAAACCGATCACAGTTCCCAATAGTCCAAGCAAGGGAGATAGCGCGATCACGGCTTCGAGAATTTTGTCTCCGCGACGCATTGAAGCGATCTCTTCATCGGCAGAGGATTCGAGTGCAAGGCGAAAGAGTTCGGGATCAGGATTTTGTAGGCGCATCGGAGCGTAAAGGAAACGTCCGATCGGTTGATCATAAGATTGACGTGCGATTTCAACCGCTCCATCCCAATCGCGTCTAGACGTTTCGAGAATGCGTCCAGCGACTTCCTTTTCTTTGTTCAGCACATTGAACCAGAACCACGATCGCTCAATGATTGCTCCAAGCGCCAAGATTGAGAGAACAAACAGCGGGAGCATCGTCACGCCGCCTCTTTCAAACAGTTCGATGATGTTCATGATTGCTCGTCCTTTCCTTGCGTCCCTTGTAGCATCTGGTTGAATCGGGTTTTTAAAGATTCCATAAAATCTTACTGCGCGATCGACAGTATTTCCGTTCATTTCTAAAAGAAAAAAGAACTCCGCAACCTGAATTGGGTACAGAGTTCTTCGTTGATTCCAGAAAGATTAGAACGATCGATTCACTTCTTCCCAAGCTCCGATCGTTTGCGGCACGATGGGCTGAATCAATTGAGCGATCGCATCAGCGTAGAAGTGAATTTCCTGCTGTGCGCCTTCGCCTTTCCGCAACCCGATAAAGTGCAGAACCGCTTGCAGCGAAACTGTCCAAACCCAAGAAGTATAGACACTGGGAACGAGAACGCCGCGAGCCTGTTCCCGCCCGACTCCTAACGCAAGCAAATCTTTGTAAGCCTTGTAGCTGGCTTCACATTGAGCGCGATAGATATCAAGTGCCTGTTGATTCTGTTCTTCAGGAATTTCTCCAAAAGTTGCTTGGCGATTCGATTTCGACTGCTGGCGGAACGTTGCGGGAACATAGAAATCTTCAGAATCTTCGATCGACACATATCGAAAACTCTTTTCATTCCAGCCGACTTGTTCATCGTTGTGGCTACTTGCGATGACGTGCTTCCACCATTGACGGGCGACAAACAGCGGCGCTTTCACTTTGAACTTGAAGACAACACCGCGAAACGGAGACGTATGATGGTGCTGAATCAAATAGCGGATCAGTTTGACATCTTTCTCGTCAAGGTCGATCGACACTTTATCGAAACTAGCTCTGGCATCGTTCACAATGTCTAAATCGCTACCCATGTGGGACAAGAGCGCGATCCGACTTTTGCCATCGTTGAGCGGATCGATCCAGGGGAATTCTGCTGTGCGGTTGGGCGACACGGATTCAGACATATCGGTAAAATTGGGAACAGCAATAGATTGAACCATGAAAGATTCCTCAAACGATGGATTAGAGTATGGCGCTATAGGTAGCGTTTAATTTAGCTCCAGTTTGGGAAAAGCGCAAGATGTAGAACAAGAATTTAATTTATCCGGGATTGCTCTCCTCTGCGTGAAAGATCAGACAAAGCGATTTGCAGAGAAAGCTCCTGACCCAAAGTTAACAAGATCGATTAAGCTTACTGCATATTGCTGTTGTTCTTTTTCAAAGGCTTTGTTGTGCCCAAACGTCTCTCTTTCCTCTCAATTTGCTTGATCCTCGGATTGTGGACGAGTCAACCCGCATTCGCTCAAGCCCTGATCCCTCATGCTCCCCAAGTTGATTTTGACAAACTTGAACAGCAAGGGATCGGATTGATTCAAGAAGCATCTCAACTCGCGCAGTTTAATCAAAATCAGTTAGCGCTAGCGCGGGCAAGATTGGCTGTACAACTGGCTCCAAAGCGTCCCGAAACTTGGGCTGTATTGGGTGGATTGTATTTAGAGACAAAACGGGCAGATGAAGCGATCCCCGCACTGAACAAAGCCAATTCACTTGATCCCAAAAATGCTGCGATCCTGTTTGCACTGGGAACCGCGCATTTTCAAAAAGCACAATACGAAGAGTCGATTAAGCAGATTCAAGCAGGGCTGAAGATTAAGCCTGATGTCGCTGGAGCTTACTTCGACATGGGAAATGCGAATTTGATGTTGAAACGAAATCGAGACGCGATCGCGAATTACGAAAGAGCAGTGTCGATCGATAAAACGTTTTGGCCCGCCATCAATAACATCGGCTTGATCCGCTACGAAGAAGGCAAGATCGATGAAGCGATCAAGCTCTGGCGGCAATCGGTCGCACTCGATCCCAAGACCACCGCAGAACCGCAATTAGCGATCGCAGTTGCCCTCTTCCGTAAAGGCAACCAAACCGAAGCGTTCACCCTCGCAGAAGCCGCATTGAAAGCCGATGCACGTTATGGTGAACCGAAATTCCTGGTCGAGAATCTTTGGGGCGCGAGATTGATGGCAGATACGCAGAAATTCTTTGCGGTTCCTCGGATTCAAGCCGCGATCGCTCAAGCGCAATCGGCTCAAGCAGCTCAAGAAGGTCGCGGACAATAAAATTGGGCAATTTTGCAATGCTCTGGTAAGTTAGGCGTGTGTTTCTTATCTGTTGTGCAGGGGTGGCATCGTGCGTCTGAAAGCCGTATCGCCAAGTCAATTTCATCATCGCAAAAGTCGTAAACGTTCATTTCCTTGGTTGCTGCTCCTGACTCCGTTCGTGATGTGGATGGGAGTGCGATCGGCGAGAATGCACTTCGAGCAACCGGATGCCATCTTGGTATTGGGTGGCGCTGAAGAGCGAGAAATTTTTAGTGCCAAATTCGCCAAAAAACATCCAAACTTGCCCGTTTGGATTTCCTCAGGTGCGCCGCGTGATTATGCAGAGCGGGTGTTTTCGAGAACCGGAGTCGATTTGCAGCGATTAAATTTGGATTATCAAGCGGTTGATACGGTCACGAACTTCACATCGTTGGTCGATCGCTTAAAAGAAAAAAATATCCGCAGCGTTTATCTGATCACATCGGATTACCACATGAGACGCGCTCAAGTGATCGGGGAAATTGTTCTCGGCAGTCGCGGGATCAATATTCAGCCCGTCTCGATTCCGTCAAACCAGATAGATGAACCGATCTCCAAGGCGGTACGAGATGGAGGACGGGCGATGCTTTGGGTTGCGACGGGTGAAACGGGCGCGAATTTCGCTCCAGCAAAGGAACGCTAAGAGGGTGTTTTAAACGTATTGAAAGATGCTCCGCTGCGGTGTTATCCCGCCCGGAAATGAATCTCCGGGCGGATGAATGCGATCGACAACTACCTCTAAAGCATCCTCTAAGCGTCTAATTCTTGAATCAGAACGTAAGGCTGGAGAATCAATGCCTGAAAGCGTTTGGTTTGATCTTCATTCCAGACGGATTTTTGTTCGATCGACGGTTTGTAGATCAAGCACTCTTGAATCCACCGCTGAACCGAAGTAGTTTGATCATTGGCGATCGCAAATCCGACATCGACAAGATCGAGTGAATCGGACACCATGATCACGGCATCGCGCTCAGCGTGAGGCATCAACCATTCCCATTCTGCTTCGTCTAGAGATTCTCTTAATTCGGCTTTTAGATCTGACATGACTCGAATTCTTAAATTAATCTTGGCGATCGCGCTTTCATTATTTTGCGGTCTAGCTCACCCTAACGCAATTCAAGCAGAACCTGTGAGCGATCCCCCGATTAGCTCAAACATCGATGTCAACACGATCCCATCTGAAAAACTGAATCAATTTGTGCAGGCGTGTTTGCAAGTCGTTGCGCTAATTGAACGGCGCGAAGGGGAATTGCAGGCAGCGGAAACGGAGTCAGAGTCGGCGCGGATTCAACAAGATATTGAAGGAGAAGCGATCGCGATTATCGAGAAAAATGGACTCACTCGGCAAGAATATTTGCAACTTTTGAGTCTGGCAAACGTCGATCCAGAATTCGGTGAACGGGTCGCAACTTTGCTGCAAGAAACACCAAGTTAAAAGACTTCTGGAAACTTCAGAAAAAAACTTGCAACTTCAGCCAAATCGATTAGAGTAGACCGTTAAACCCGGACAGAAACCTTCTTAGATTTCGAGATTTATCACTTGCTTGAGATCCAAGAAAACACCTGTCAGAATGGCTTCAATTCTCAGTCCGCTGCTCCGCGATTCGATCCTCACACAATGACCAGCATCGCCCCCGTGTCTCGCACCGAACTTTCCCAGCGCCGTCAAAATCTCCGTCGCCAACGTCGCAACCGCTTTCTTCAGACCAGTTGGCGCAATGTCGCGATCGCATCATTCGCACTGGGAGCCGTCTGGGTCGCCACCTTACCCGCCTGGGTGATCCGTAAACCAGAACAGGTTACAATCAAGGGCAACCGATTTATCTCTGAGCAGACAATTCGCACTCTGCTCCCGATCGCTTACCCGCAATCGCTTCTCAAAGTGCAGCCTCAATCCATTTCGGATGCCCTCAAAGCGAGAGCGCCGATCGCAGATGCGACCGTCGATCGACAATTGTTTCCGCCGAGTTTAACGGTGCGAGTTCGGGAGAGAATCCCGATCGCGCAAACAGTTTCTAAAGCTTCTCAACCCGGACTGATCGACGAAACAGGCGTGTGGATGCCGCAAGACACCTACACCAACTTGAACCCGAACTTCAAACTGCCGACCTTGAGAATTATCGGCAACCCAGAGCGCTATCGTCCTTATTGGGCAACGTTTTATCGCACCATTCGCCAGAGTCCAGTCAAGATTTTGGAAGCGAACTGGGAAGATCCGACAAATTTAATTCTCAAAACTGAACTGGGTGCGGTACAGTTTGGTGTCTACAGTCCGAACTTTCCGGCGCAACTCAAAGTGTTAGACGAGATGCGACGGTTGCCGAGTCGGGTGAATGCGGCACAAATTCTGTCGATCGACTTAAGAAATCCGAATTCTCCGCTTGTGCAAATGAATGAGACGAAAACTCCGGTAAAATTAGGTACTCCATAGAGCAAAAGTTGTGGGAAAATTTCCAGCCAACGGTCGCGAGTCCTGATAAGCTAATCTCCTAATTGAGTTCAGTCGTCTTGATAGACTTCTCTATTGTTCATCTCCATCGCTTGAAATCCCAATGACGCTTAATCATAATGAGACGAATGCCAACCCAATGACGCTGAATCACCAGCCCGAATCTGGCTATGCGACCTCGAACACGGAAGGGCAAATGAATAACTTCTCAACCTCGGACAATTCCAATCCGTTTAATTCTGGGCTGTATCATAACCAAGGTCTGGGGCTAAAGACGGTTCCTGAAGATGCAAGGAGTGGTGATATCGTGCCTGGGAGTATTGCCAAGATTAAGGTGATCGGGGTCGGCGGTGGCGGCAGTAATGCAGTCAACCGAATGATTGCAAGCGATGTAGCTGGAGTGGAATTCTGGTCGATTAATACCGATGCTCAAGCGTTGGCGCAATCGACTTCTCTGAAACGCTTGCAGGTTGGTCAGAAGTTGACCAGAGGATTAGGAGCGGGCGGAAATCCTGCGATCGGGCAAAAAGCAGCAGAAGAATCGCGGGACGAAATCGCGGCAGCCCTTGAGAACTCGGATCTAGTCTTTATCACCGCTGGTATGGGTGGCGGTACGGGAACGGGTGCGGCTCCGATCGTGGCTGAAGTGGCAAAAGAATTGGGTGCGCTGACCGTTGGGATCGTGACTCGCCCGTTTACGTTTGAAGGTCGTCGTCGAACAAATCAAGCGGATGAAGGTGTTTCTGCACTCGCAAGCCGTGTCGATACGCTGATTATTATTCCGAATGACAAGATTCTCTCGGTCGTTTCAGAACAGACTCCCGTGCAGGAAGCGTTCAAGACTGCCGATGATATTCTGCGGCAAGGGGTGCAAGGGATTTCAGATATTATTACGATCCCTGGTTTGGTGAACGTGGACTTTGCTGATGTTCGTGCAGTCATGGCAGACGCGGGATCGGCACTGATGGGAATCGGGATCGGGTCTGGAAAATCGAGAGCGCGAGAGGCAGCGATCGCGGCAATTTCGTCACCGTTGTTGGAAGCCTCGATCGATGGTGCTCGTGGCGTAGTCTTTAACATTACGGGTGGAAGTGATTTAACCCTGCACGAAGTTAGCCAAGCCGCCGACATCATTTATGAAGCGGTTGATCCGAATGCCAATATCATTTTTGGTGCGGTGATCGATGAGAGACTGCAAGGTGAAATTCGGATTACGGTGATTGCAACCGGATTCTCTCAAGAAGCACAACCGCAAGCGACTCCGAAAGGTGCAACGGTTCCACAGCCAAAAGCTTCTCGACCGATTTCGGCTCCGTCAGTCACTCCGAATCCGGCTCCAGAACCGACTCAAGCAAAACCAGGAAGCCTTGATATTCCTGAGTTCTTGAGAACGAGACGTAAACCTCAGAAATAGGCTGCGTTTTTAGCGGATCGTGCCCCCTAAATCCCCCATTCTGGGGGACTTTGAGTTTTTAGGAGAGTTTTAGAACTTCGATCAATTCGCCTGCGGGAATGTGGGTTTGTCCGATCGACATTTTTCCCAACGCGTTCGTGCCAGCAAGATTAATCAGATTCCCTGACAATCGAGTACCACCAGCGGGCGTGAATTGGAAAGTACTGTTCGCGATCGACACCGATCCCACAAGATAGAATTCGCGCTTCCCGTCCGATTTCAAATCCTGAGTTGTAATGGCATTGAAAAATTCCGGCTTCCAACCGTGAGCGAGTCCTGATAATTTCCGAATCGCAGGTTGAGCAAATCGGAGAAATGTCACGAGAACTGATCCCGGATTTCCAGGCAGTCCAAAGAACAAGGTTGAATTCGGGAATGTGGCAAAGGTCAGAGGTTTACCAGGTTTGACCGCGATCGAGCGAATCCGAATATCCGCGTTTAGTTCTTCGAGAATACGATCGACATAATCGTAATCGCCTACAGAAACGCCACCCGACGAGAGAACCACATCAGCGGATTTGATCGATTTAGCGATCGCATTTTTCAATTCAGTAGGATCATCCCGAATGATCCCCAGCGAAATCACTTCGGCTCCCATCTCTGCAATTAAAGCCTCTAACGCATATTGATTCGAGTCCACGATCTGACCAGGTTGGAGGGGCTGATCGGGTGTCACGAGTTCACTTCCGGTTGAAAGAACCGCAATTCGTAAACGACGAAAAACTGGAATTTCTAGACATTGAGCAGCAGCGAGAATTGCAATCTCAGGCGCTTTGAGAACCGTACCAGGAGCGATTAAAGGATTTCCAGCTTGATAGTAAGAGCCACGATATCGAACAAATGAGCCTTGTTTCTCAGGAGGTGTGAGGATCGAAACGCGATCGCCCTCTCGTTTCGTGTCTTCCTGCATAATGACTGTATCCGCCCCCAGAGGCATCACCGATCCCGTCAGAATTCTTGCTGCTTGTCCCGATTGCAAAGTTTCTTGAGGTTGATAACCTGCTGGAATTGTTTCAATAATTTCTAAAGTGGTCGGTTCTTTTACGTCCTCGAATCGTACTGCGTAGCCATCCATTGCAGAATTATCCCAGTGTGGAAAATCGAGTTTGCTAGTAATCGGAGCCGCGAGAATACGATCACGACACTCTTTTAATCCAACGGTTTCCATTTCCTCGATCGCTTTAACCGACTCAAAAATCAGCTTTTCTGCTTCTGCCACTGACAGCATGATTCCAACCCAAAGTAAGATCATCAATACCTAAACACTAATGCCAAATATGTCTCCGAGTCAGGTTTATCCCGTCGTTTGGGAGCGCGATCGCGTTCTCTTAATCGATCAAACTCGTTTACCGAGCGAATATGCTGTGGTCGATATTCATCGCTGTGATGATATGGCGCGAGCGATTAAAACGATGATTGTTCGGGGCGCGCCAGCGATCGGAGTGGCGGCAGCGTACGGAATGTATTTGGGAGCGCGAGAAATTGAGGCATCGAATCGCGAACAGTTTTTAGCCCGATTGGAAAAAGTCGCAGAACAATTACGGACGACTCGTCCGACTGCGGTGAATTTATTTTGGGCGATCGAGCAAATGCTAAAGACCGCTCGTCAAACGCTCGGCTCGGTGGAATATCTCAGAGAGGCGTTACTACTCGCGGCAAAGCAGATTCAGGAAGATGATTTAGAAACATGTCGATCAATTGGCGATCATGGTCTTGCCGCTTTGCCTTCGACCCCTGAAAAACTCCGACTTCTAACGCACTGTAACGCGGGCGCGTTGGCAACAGCGGGATATGGAACGGCTCTAGGCGTTGTGCGATCGACTTGGGCGGCGAATCGTTTAGAGCGAGTGTACGCGGATGAAACGCGACCCCGATTGCAAGGAGCAAAACTCACGGCTTGGGAATGCGCTCAAGAGGGAATTCCGGTGACGGTCATTACCGATAATATGGCGGCTCATTGTATGCAGCGAGGCATGATCGATGCGGTCGTGGTGGGAGCCGATCGCATTGCTGCAAATGGCGATGCTGCCAACAAAATCGGGACTTATAGCGTGGCATTAATTGCGAAGGCTCACAACGTTCCGTTTTTTGTGGCGGCTCCGGTTTCGACGATCGATTTCAGTATTTCTGATGGTCGTGAGATTCCGATCGAAGAACGCGATCCTGATGAGATTTATCAAATTGGGGAAACTGTGATTTGTCCACCTGGAATTGAGTATTACAATCCAGCGTTTGATGTGACTCCGGCAGAATTAATTACTGCGATCGTGACTGAATTTGGCGCGTTTGCTCCGGATCAAATTGAGACGAAATTGCAGCAACGAGTGAGTTAAGTACGGTCACGCTCCCGTGTGCCAGAGGCATCGCTCTTCTCATTGTCAGGAACCGGAATTTCAACAGGTGGCTCTTCAGGTTGAATGACTTCTATAGGTGGCTCTGGTTCAGGAGAAGGTTGAATCTCAGGAGTTGGCTGGACTTCAGAAGGAGGTTGGACCTCTGGTTTCGGTTTCTCAACAACATTCACAGGGCGAACGATCGAAGTTTCGTCTTGAGGTTTCCAGAGTGATCGAGTTCGACGCGCGACTTTTTCCGGTTTTGGTAAGTCGATTTCTTTCGGAGTCTTGCGGGGTTCGACTGGATTTCTCAGTTTCCAATCGCGAAATTCTCGATCGCTCTGAATCTGCTCGATCAAAGCGTTGTATTGTTCAGTTGCCCAATACTGATTATCTAGCTTCTGAAGTTGTTTCGCAGTTTCAAATGCTTGATGCCACTCACGTTTCTCAATCTGAGTCAGAGCAGTTTTCATCAGCGATTCGCCTTTTTCCCAGAGCAATTGCCACGATCGTACTTTCGCTTCTTGAGGTAGAGATCGCACGATCGAGATTCCTTTTTCTAAGTTTCCAGCCTGCACTTCGGTTTCAGCTTTCATCAGAAGTGCATTCGACCAGCGTTGAACGAGTTGCGTACTTTGCTGATGGTAGGGATCGTCGATCGAAACATTTTGAAGCATGTCGATCGCAGCCGCTAAACTTTCGGGGGTGTCGCGATTTGCACGTTGTTGAGCGCAGTGTAGCTTTGTGGAAACGGGAGAAGAATCCTCGACTTGAGAACACTCGATCGAATATGGATTTCTGAGAGAGACGAAAGCGATCGTACCAACTCCAACGGGCAAAGCCAGCAATCCCATCAGGCATTTTTTCTGTAATCGATCCATGCGATCCGCTCCTGAAACGCTTGCTTTCAGAGTTGGCAAGTTCAGAAGTAAATTATTCAAGAGCAATAGAAAATTTATCGTTGCTTTAAGCGATGGCAGTGAAGACACTCAACCATTCACCATCGGAAGCGGAAAGCAATGAACTCTGATCACCCACATCGGCAAGTTCTGAGAAGATGTAGAGATTTGGTCAAACCTAGGAGCTTGGTAAATGTGGCTAGAAACTCAGCGACTTGTTCTTCGAGAATTTCAATCAGAAGATGATCGAGAACTTGCACCAATTCTTGCAGATCCACAAGTGATGAGGTTCTCTCCGACTGGGGTTCTATCGATCGCACAAACACAACAAAAAATCGAAAGTTTCATCACTTGCTACAAACAATTTGGATTCGGTAAATGGGCGATCGTTCTCAGAGAAAGCAACGAACTAATCGGCTATTGCGGCATTGCTGTAGACCAAATCGATAACCGAGATGAGAAAGAACTTGGATATCGATTAGTGTCAAGGTTTTGGGGAAGAGGTTTAGCGACCGAAGCTGCGATCGCTGCAATTCAATGTGGCTTCAATCAGTTCAAGCTTCCTTACGTTCTCGGAATTGTTGAACGAGCAAATACGGCATCAGTCAGAGTACTTGAAAAGACAGGGATGCAGTTTGACAGAACAACGATATTTCATGAAATAGAGATGAATGTATACCGGATTGATACAGCGACACTGCTTTATGATCGACCTTCTTGATACTCTTCTCGAATCATGTCAAACACATTTTCAAGCTCGGCTCTCGCTTCTTCTGAAGTTTGTCCCCAAGCATGACAACCTGAAATCGCAGGCACGTAAGCCACAAAAGTCCCATTGTCTTCTGGACGAATCACGATCGTATAGTCTTGCAAGGTTCTCATCACTGGATAACGTCTTTGCGATCGCTTTCATTCTAGCTGTGAGATGGAATGATCACCCCACAGCTTCAAACTTCACTACAGCAACTCTTGAAACTCCGATCGAGCTTGAATCGTTTTCAACACCGCTTTAATGTCCTGAGTCCGGTCTTTTTTCACAATCAGCGTTACCTTGCCATCGCGGACAATCACAGTGTCATCTAACCCGATCGTCACGACCACTTCATCATCATCCGAGGTATAGACGATCGCGCCACTCGTATCGAGTCCAACGTGCTGTCCTAGTTCGACATTCGGACTATCGGATTTCATCAACCGTTCGATCGCGCCCCAGTCGCCCAAATCATCCCAACTAAATCGCACCGGAAGCACACAAGCGCGATCGGTCTTTTCCATCACGGCGTAATCGATGCTGAGCTTTGGAACTGTTGAATAAGTTTCGATTCCCTTTTCTTCTAGAAGCTGAATGATTTCTGGTGCGTGTTGATGCAATTCTTTGAGCATCACTTTTGCCTGAAACACGAACATACCGCCATTCCAGCTAAAGCGACCACTGTTCACAAATTGTTCTGCGGTGTCGCGATCGGGCTTTTCGGTAAAGCGATCAACTTTATACGCAGGATAGTCATCATACAGTCCGATCTTCTCGCCTTGTTCGATGTAGCCGTATCCGATCGCAGCGTGAGTGGGCGTAATTCCGAGCGTCACGATCGCGCTATTTTGAACGGCAGCATCGACCGCGGCTTTTAGCGTTGATTCAAAAATGTCTTGTTCTGCAATCCAATGATCGGCGGGGAAAAACCCGGTGACAACTTCATCGCCGTAGCGTTTCGCGACCTCGATCGTACTCCATGCCACAGCGGGAGCCGTATCGCGTCCTTCTGGCTCGACTAAAATATTTTCCGGCGGCAATTCAGGGAGTTGTTCGCGAACCCCTTCGGCTAAATGAGAAGCGGTTACGACCCAAAGATTGTTCCAGCCGCCCGCCGTATCGAGTAAGCGATCGGCAGTCGTTTGTAAGAGGCTTCTTCCACTGCCATCGAGACAGAGAAACTGTTTCGGGCGTTGTTTGCGGCTGAGGGGCCAGAAGCGCTCGCCTTTTCCGCCTGCAAGGATAATCGGAACGAGAGAATGGGTCATACGTTGTTCACCGAAAGGGGGCTAGTTAAATCGCGCAGTGCCCAGATTTTAATCAATCGCCGGACATTCTTGCGGCATCTTCGTGGACTCTTCTCATTTTTCCCAAGACGAGATGAGTTTGTCGCGGATTTTACGGTTTTCTCCGGACTTCGACTCTTGTTGGATGATTCCGATCGATAAGACTAGCCGAATGTCGAATTTCAAGTGTAGAATTCCCAAGAACTGTCTAAGCGTAGTTGCGGTTGTTTTGTATTGCTGGCTACCGGAGAAATCTATCCGTTTCCTGAGAGAGATATCTCTAAAAGCTGAAGAAAAATGAAACCTTTCCAGCTAAGATGACCACAAGCAACCAGCAGACATTGACCGAATGTTTTTGAGGTGTGAGCGGAGTGAAAGAGTCTAAGCGCCAATCCACGCTAGAGCCGTCTAGCGCGACTGAAAGAATTGTTCCTCAATCTCGATCGTCTGTTCCCGTTCCACCACCTCAAAAGCCTTCGTTCGGTCGCTCCGTGATGTGGATCGCTGGATTGCTCGGAGCCGCGACGATTTCGGCAACACTGGGGACGACGCTGGCACTCCTTGCACCCTTACCAGGGACGAACCCAGAGCAAGGACGCAAGATTCTGGGCGATCTCTGGACAACTGGATTTCAGTACAAGGTGTCTCGTCCGGTGAACGTGCTCGTGATGGGTATCGATCGAGTTTTAGATGCGCCTCCAGGTTCGGATGAAACCTTCTCCGGTCGTAGCGATACGATGCTGTTGTTGAGAATTGATCCGACGGATAATTCCGTGAATATGCTTTCGATTCCGCGTGATACTCAGGTCGAAATTCCTGGAGTAGGCGTGACCAAGATTAATCAGGCGAATGCGAGTGGGGGTCCACTATTAGCCAGAGAAACGATTAGTCAGACGTTGAATGGGATTACGATCGATCGATATGTCCGCGTCAGTACCGATGCGTTTCGGGAGTTAGTCGATTTGCTCGGTGGCATTGATGTGTATGTGCCAGAACGAATGCAATACACCGATAACACTCAGAAGCTCAAGATTGATTTGCAACCGGGCTGGCAGACTTTAGATGGCGATAAAGCAGAACAGTTTGCGCGATTCCGACATGATTCGTTTGGCGATATTGGACGAGTTCAGCGGCAACAGGCACTCATCAAAGCATTACGCGCAAAGCTGACGAGTCCGATGGTGATTCCTCGAATTCCGAGCTTGATCGGGGCGATGCAGAAATACATCGATACGAATCTCAGCGTCGAGGAAATGCTGGCGCTGGTCGGCTTTGGACAAAAGCTCGATCGAGATGATTTTAAGATGGTGCTGTTGCCGGGGCGGTTTAGCACTCCGAACGAGTTTCGAGCGAGTTATTGGATTATGGACCCGCAAGGGCGCGATCGCGTGTTGCAAGAGTATTTCAAAGATTCTTCGACGATCGCTGCAACCGAGCCTGCCTTGGCAGACCTCAAAATCGCGATTCAGAATGCGTCAGGCGATCCCCAAGCCGGAAAACAGTTTGCAGATTATCTTGCTTCTCTCGGATATACCAACGTCTATCAAGCAGAAAACTGGAAAGATCCGCAGCAAAAGACGCAGATTGTTGTGCAGCGAGGCGATTTGCAAGGCGCGAAAGTGCTGCAAAGTGCGATGGGATTTGGTGGAGTGGAAGCGACTTCGACGGGTGAGTTAGATTCGGATTTGACGATTCGGATCGGGAATGACTGGAATTCTCAGAAAACGAGATTTCCGCAGTATCAGCCATAAGCGTTAGGCTTAAAGAAACTCTACTGTCTCGTATCTCATGTTTGTCCCAGTTCCCCGTAGCGTAAAGCGGGTCATTTACGCACTAATTATTCTTGCTCTCGCTTGGTTTTGGATTTTTGTAGGAGCGAGTCCTGCGTTTGCTGAAACAACGTTCCTCAACTATTCCAATGCGAATTTAACTGGGAAAGATCTCTCAAATCAGAATTTTGAGGGCGGTGTGTTCGTGTCAGCGGAAATGCGTGAGGCAAACTTTCAAGGCGCAAATCTGAAAAATACAATGCTCACGAAAGGGAATCTTTTGGGGGCGAATTTGAGCGGGGCGAATTTAGAAGGATCGTTGGTCGATCGCGTTACCCTCTACAAAGCTGACCTGACCAATACGATTTTCATCGGTGCAACCTTATCGAATAGCATTCTCGATGAGGCGGATATTACTGGAGCCGATTTTACCGATGCGATCGTCGATCGATACACGACAACCCAATTGTGCAAACGCGCCTCCGGAACCAATCCAACGACCGGAGCCGATACCCGCGAAAGTTTAGGGTGTCGATAGCTTCTGAAACGCGATCGTTCCAACCAAAATCATCAGCCCGATCAAGCCGCCGAGAATTGCCCAGAGTTGCCCCGGTCGATGAGTGCGAACCTCGATCGTGGTTGCAGTTGGATCAGATAGAAATCGATCGAGCATTTCTCGTTGCTGGAATAGCTGACGATTATTGCTGATCGACCAGTTGTGAGTCAGCGGAATTTCTTCGCCTGATCGCGTGATGAGTGCGAGTCTTTGATCCATGCCTCTTTGCTGAATTTTAGTCGTCTGAAGGCTTGCTTTATCGAACTGCTGAGTTTCTAATGCACCGATCAACGGTTCGCGAGTCAGTTCACAAATGACTTGATTCGATCGAGGGCGACAGTTGAAATGCACTAATCCGCCCATTGAATCGATCGCTCTTTTACTCGCAACGATCAAACCGACGAATAAGAGTCCTGCGATCGCAGTGGTCAGAGATTTACCCATCAAATCACAAATTCCGCATTGGGTTGGAGTGGTAGAGTGACTTGCACGACTGTACCTTCGTTTTCTCGGCTCATCAGGTGAATTTTGCCTTGATGAAACTCGACGGACTGTTTAACGATCGCAAGTCCCAATCCGTTCCCAGAAATCATACCGACATTCGTTGCCCGATGGAATGCTTCAAATAATCGCACTTGATCGGATGCGGGAATGCCAATTCCTTGATCTTGCACTTCAAAGTACGCATTGGTCTCATCGTGTCCGAGTCGGAAGGTTACAGTTGATCCAACGGGTGAATATTTCAGCGCATTTGATAATAGATTGGTGAGAATTTGCCGCATCAATTTCGCATCCATATAACCGCGAATTTCAGGTAGCGTTGTTTGCGGTTCAAAGACGAGTTGATGCTGATTTTGGTCATTAATTCGCATCTCATCAACTAAGTTTTCGCAAAACGTTAGAACGTTCATTGGTGCAGGTTCAAACTTCACCTTTTTCGCTTCCGCCCGTTCAAGAACAAGCACGTCGCTGAGAAGATCTTTCATATTGAGCGACGCGGCTTGAATGCGTTGAATATGTTCAAGTTGTTTCTCGATCGAACATTCTCCCGCATAAAATTCCAACATGTCCGCCGAAGAAAGAATCGTACTCAACGGCGTTCGGAATTCGTGTGAAACAGTCGTGACAAAATTCGACTTAAGTTCACTTAATTCTCGCTCTTTTTCAAGAGCTTTCCGCATTTCGTTTTCGGCTTGTTTACGATGAGTGATGTCACGTTGCAAGCCGACCCAATACGTATAATGTCCGGTTTGATCCGTGACTGGGAAAATGCTGAGTTCGATCCACACTTCGGAGCCGTCTTTGTGATAATTGACCAATTCCGCGATCGCAGGTTGCCAATTTTTTAATGCCTCTCTAATGTCTTTTAGGACTGTCCAATTGGTGTTAGGTCCTTGCAAAATTCGCGGCGTTTTCCCGATCACTTCATCGCGCTCATAGCCCATCATTTTCGTGAAGGCATCGTTGACATAAATAATTCTCGGTCCCGGTGGCTCGACAGGTTCCGCCTCTGTAATCACGACCGCATCACTCGCATTCACAATCACCGATTCGAGTAGGCGCAGTCGCTGTTCTTGTTCTCTGCGCTCTGCTTCGTGGTGTTTTGCTTCGGTAATGTCCTCTGCAATTCCAGCAATTCGATAAATCTTGCCTTGAGCATTGCGAACCGGAAAAGCTCGCGCCCTTAACCAGCGCTCACTTCCATCCTCTCGACTAAATTGGAATGTTGCTTCGGTCGGCTTTCCTCTCAAAGCTTGACGACTGACTTTCATCAAATGCGGCACGTCTTCGGGACGCGATCGATTAATCCAAAAGTTCAGCGATTTCTCGTAGCAAGATTGACTGTCATAGCCCAGAACTTGCTGACAGGCTGGACTAATGTAAATCAGCTTTTTGCGATCGACATCGTACATCCAGAAAATTTGCTGAATATTCTCGGCTAACTGTCGGAATCGTTCTTCACTTTCTTGCAGTTCTGCGGCGGCGAGTTTGCGTTCATCTTCGACTCTGAGCCGTTCACCGACATTGAGAATCAGCGACAGAACCGAGATTAATTCACCTTTACTATCAAACAGCACCGAGTTGTACCATTCACAATGCACGATCGAGCCGTCTCTTGCCGTATTGCGGCTGTAACAGACATTGCGCGTGGTTTGACCGTTCAGAAGTTCGGCGATCGCTCGATCGACATTCTCTAAATCGTCCGACAGCACTAAATTCCAACTCCCGAATTGTTTTCCGATCACTTCTGAAGCCGTCCAACCAAGAAGCGATTCCGCTTCACTCGACCAGCGCGTAATTCGTAAGTTCCGATCCCATTCGATTACTGCAAAGGGTGAATTATCGACATGAAATGCTAATCGCTGTAAGGCTCCTTTCAAAGCTTCCTGTGCCTGATCGCGTTCTCGTGCAGTGTTCACCGAATCAGTCATATTGCGGAAGAATAGCGACACGCCCGATTTCGACGGATAAGCCCGAACAGAATACCATCGCTCACACGGCTCGTAATAATCCACCAGTTCTAGAGGCACACCTTCAGCCAATGCCCGACGATAAAGCCGCCCAAAGCTGGTTTCTGCGAAGTCTGGGAATTCTTGCCAGAGCACTTTGCCGAGTAAATCTCTCGCAGGTTTGCCGAGTGTATTGGCGGCTTCGTGATTGATGTAGGTGAACCGAGCAGAGCGATCGAAGGCGACAAATCCATCAGTAATGCTCTGCAACACTTGAGTAATCTGTTCACGCGCTAATTCCGATTCCGCGCGGGCAGCTTGTTCTCGCTCTAAAAGCTGATGCCGTTCTTCTTCGATCCAGCGGCGCAAACTGATATCAGAAAAGGAAACGACCACTGCATACGGCAGAATTTGACCGGATTGAAATAGTGGTTGAGAATTGATCGAAATCCAAGTGATTTGCTTTTCGGGTTTACACAAGCCAAGAACGACTTCAGAACAAGGAATTCCGGTTTTTGCGGTGATTAGTCCCGGAAAATCCTGCGGGTCAAACGGTGAACCATCTTCGTGAACGGCTTCCCATTCCAAATCGAGCAGATTACGATCGATTAATTCCTCAGTGCTACATTCCAAAATCTGAGCGGCACTCGCATTACAAGTTTCGATCACGCCTTCAGAATTGAGCATGATCACCGCTTCGTGCATCGCTTCGACGACCGATCGATACCGCTGCTCACTGTGCTTTAAACTTTCTTGTTCTCGACGACGACGGCTGACTTCGGCTTGAAGCTGCTCGATTTTGTGTTCGAGTTGGGCAATTCTGCGGTCAAGAACGGCTTCGCTATCGGTTGATCGCTCTGGAGCGATTGCTTTTGGAGCCGTCGTGCGTTCTTGAACGGATTGATCTTCAAGCTGCGATCGCAGTTCATTCACGAGGACTTCGAGTTCAGCATTGCGCTGAGCTAACCGGAGTTGGTCGGTTTCTTGCATGACTCCCGCTCGATCGACATCAGTTTTAAATCTTTGCTCGAATTTTGTACCTGCTTCATGCAGACTTGCTGAAGTTCACTTAAAGAGTTTCATAAGGAAGCTCGATCGTGAAAGTCGTCCAGCCCTTTTCACTGTTGACGATGATACTGCCTTGGAGTTGCTCAACGAGTTTCTTTACGAGGGCAAGACCCAAGCCAGTTCCGCCTTTTTGCCAGCGATCGCTGCCGGGGACGCGGTAGAACTTGTCAAAAATGTGGGGCAAATTTCGGGCGGGAATTTCGGATTCGTTCGCGATCGTAAATTTAAGGACAGGTCGTTGGTCTAAACCTGTGGCTTCCCGCACTTTAAGACAAATTTCACCTCCACTTCTGGTGTACTTACAAGCGTTATTCAGCAATTCCACTAAAATTCGACGCAGACTTACTCCATCTGCCACGATCACGGGCAAGGTTTCCGGAAGATTTACTTTTAAAAGTTGCTGACAGTCACGAGTTCTCACTTGAAACGCATCGGTTGTTTTTCTTAAAAGCTCTCTTAAATTCAACGGTTCTGGAGGCGCTAGTGCTTCACCGGATTCGAGTTGATAGAGATCGAGCAGGTTTTGAATTAGTTCGTCACCTTGATCGCAAGCATTCAGCGCAATTTCAACGTACTGCCGCCGATTATCTGGCATGGCATCCATTAATTGAAGTGCGACTTTAATTGTGGTCAAAGGGGCGCGTAGATCGTGCGTAATTGTATTGAGCAAATCGTTTTTCTGACTATTAATCTGTTGAAGTTCATCAACTTTCTTTTGAATCTCGACTTGGGCATGGTGGCGTTTCAGACGAGCCGCGATCGTATCAAGCAATTCCACGCGACGAAACGGTTTCGTGAGGTAGTCATCTGCACCTAAATTCATACCGTGCCGCATGTCGGCTTTGTCAGCTTTGGCGGTAAGGAAGATAAACGGAATCATCGCCGTTTTCGGGTCTTGGCGGAGCGCTTCGAGGACGTTATAGCCGTCGAAATCGGGCATTTTAATATCGCAAATAATTAAGTCTGGCGATCGCTCTTTTGCCAGTTGAATCCCGGTTAATCCATTATCCGCATTGATCGAATCAAATCCTCCAGAGGCGAGGATTTCAAGGATGTTGAGTCGAACATCTTTTTCGTCTTCGATCACGAGGATTTTCATTAAATCTCCCCCCGTTGGCGGCTGGATCGGTTGAGAGGTAATCTGTCGAGTCATTGCGATTCGCAAAAATTGAAGACTAAATCAGGGAACGAGTGATAAGCGTCTTTTTGGTAGCGATCTTCCAGGCTTTTAAATTGAGTGTGACGGTTTTCCGTGAAAGCATGGAGTAGAACGCAAAGCACCCTCGTGGAAATACGGCATGATTCGTAAATACTAGCGAATTTCCCTGAGAAAAATCTAGATTGCTGTGACACTCCATCATTTGTTTACGAAATTTTTGCGGAATTCACGCAAAATCTATATTTAGAAAAATCTTTACGCGAGCTTGATGGGCAGGATTTTTAACTTTCTTCACTCTTAAGGTAGAGATGTTTTGATTTTTAAAAGAGTAGATTAATCAAACCTATCGAGTTAAGTCGATGGTACTTTTTGATCTCAGTAATAACATGGAGAATTAGAGGAATTGGTGTGGTTAAGTTGATACTCCAGAAGTAAATAAAACTGGCACAATATGTCAGGAATTCAACTTTTTGCTTTGAAGAGATTAATACTGTGCCCATTCTCGCTGACATGAATCTGCTGCTTGCAAATGAATCGGACTGTCGCCTGTTCAAGTTCTGGTTTCACGATCGAGTGTGTGACGGAATTAGCTATCAAGGCGAATTATTTTATCAGTTTCATACCTTTAGTTCACAGCGCCGCGATCAGGCGTATGACCTTGGCTCGAAGCTGATCGAGCGCGGAATTTCAGTGATTATTTGCTGCTCGAAACAGCGTTATTTATTGGGGATTAATCTGCGAAATAACTGGAATGCGATTGACGAACACGAGAAGCAGCAATTTTTAATCGAAGTGCAAGGATTAGAGTCAGTACTGAGTCAGCTTTTGCAGTAAGCCAATTTTCGATTAGGCTAGAGAGCGAGATTTTATCGATTCGTTCATGCAAACCTACGATGTGATTGTGTGCGGTGCGGGTCCGTCGGGAACGATCGCCGCTGCTGAATTGGCGCAAGCAGGTCTGAACGTGGCACTGCTGGAAAAACAGTTTCTTCCGCGTCATAAGACGTGCGGCGGTGGAATGCCGATGGTGATGCAGAATCAATTGCGCGATTTGGCTCCAGAAGCATTTGTCGAATCAGATGTCACGATGATGCGGCACACCTGGAAGTTTGAAGATCCGTATCTGGCTTCGATGAATCCTCGATCGACGGATGAACGATTGTCGCTTTGGATGGTGCAGCGATCGATTTTTGATAATACCTTGGCTGAAAGAGCCGCGAAGTTTGGAGCAGATTTAAAGGACGGCATTTCGGTTAGAGCGATCGAGACTGAAGCCGATGGTGTGATTGTTCGAGCGCAAGGCATTAAGACAGGTAACGAGTTCACCGCAAAGGCGCGATACGTGATCGGAGCCGATGGCGCGAATGGCGTGACGGTGAAAGCGACGCAGTTAAGGAAGAAAAGAGCGATCGCATTAGCGATGGAAATTGAACACCCGCATCAGTGGGGCGATGGACATGCGGATTTACGCCCAGAAATTGCTCATTTGGAATACGGAGCCGTGAAGCGAGGATACGCCTGGATTTTTCCGAAAGCGGATCATTTGAATATTGGGGCGGGAGTGTTTCGACCGGACAATCAGGATGCGAGAAGCGATCGGACACTACGCACAGTTTTGCAGAAAACGATTCTCGATTACATGGATGCGGTCGGAGTGAAATACGATCCGGATGCGTTGAAGTTTCACGCTCATCCGTTGCCGACTTGGGGCGGAAAAGAACCGTTGCATGAAGGGAGAATTCTTTTAGTCGGAGATGCGGCGGGATTGATTAATCCGATTTTTGGCGATGGAATTCTACATGCGGTGAAAAGTGGCGGGATTGCGGCTCGATCGATTATTGATGATGCAGCGGAGGAATATAGCGATCGAATTCACGCAGAATTTGCGGCGAATTTCGATGCGGCGTTGAATCTGGCGCGAATTTTTTATCAGTGGTCAGGCGTTTGTTATAAGTACGGCGTGAAATATGAGAAAAGTACGCGGTATGCAACGCAATTGTTGTGCGGCGATTTGTTATTTACCGATATGGCAGGTCGGGCGATGCGGCGATTAAAGCGATCGATCGGGGCGAATTTTTTCCCAGCGTTTAACGGGTGATCGCGGAAACCCTGGTAGAGACGACCCGGCGGGTCGTCTCTACGTCGTCGGGTAAACGCAACATTCACCGCATGGGAATTCCCCGCATCAAATCTGTTCGATCGATGCCTGCAATCCCTGATTCACCAAAACCTGAAACAGTTCATCGGCTTCGGTACGATCGCGAAATGCGCCCGCCTGCATCACACCCCGTCCCCGTAGCGCAAACGCATCTGGAACAATCGATCGTACTTGTGACTGTTCTAGATCCGAATTCGCTCTCACAATGACGCGAAATCGGAATCCTAGACTCGCCGCTTGGCTCACTCCGGACGATCCACCGCGCCAAACGCGCACTGATGTTCCCTGTGTGTTCCCGATCGGCGGTGTGGTACGTGGAACAGGCAAAATTCCTGAAGGGATCACTCGACGAGGGGCAGCCGATTGAGGAACTTGAACCGACGAAATGGCGTTGATTTGCAAGGTTGGCATCGGACGCGATCGAGCAATGGGAAGCGGACGCGATTGAGCAACCGGGAGCGGTGCATTCTGACCCATTGGAATAATTGGAGAAGGAGCATTCGGACGCGGGAATGCAGGTCGCGCCATTCGACGAACCGGAACTGAAGCGGTCATTGGAACCGAAGCGCTCATCGGAATCGAAGTGGTCATCGGAGCCGGGACAGGAATGTCGATGCTTGCACCGCGCTCCGCGTTCGCACCAAGTGTGGGAGCATTCGGACGAAGCAGAGAACGATCGACGCGAGACCCCGGATTGATGGCAATCGGGCTAAGTCTTGCCGTCACACGAGAAGAAGCGACGTTCGCTGGCACCATCGGATTCGAGGCAATTCCAGAGAGATCTAACCGTCCGATCGTCCGGGCAGAAATTTGATTGCCAAATGCGGAAAGGGTTTGTGAACTTCTCTGAGCGTTGATGTCGAATTGGCGATTGCTCAGAAACGTATTGTTCCCTGGATCAGTGGACGTTCCCAGATCCGGACGGGATTGAGCGATCGACACAATGCCATCGCGATCGTTCGCATCGATCACGTTATTTCGTAAAATCGGTTGAGCATTTCCCTGAATCACAATCCCGTCTTTGTTCTGCGTGATTCGATTGCCAACTAGCCTCGGAGCCGCATTCTGGGCAATATTTACGCCAAATCCCGTCCGCTCGAAAATGTTCTCCTGGATCTCAGGGCGGGATGAACCGAAAATCGTGATGCCGTTTGCGCCGTTTTGGTAGAAATAATTGTTTCGGAGAACCGGAGCGCTGTTTCCCACGATCGAAGCTCCATCGTGACTGCTTCCGGTAAACGTATTTGCCACAATCAGCGGGCTGCTCGATTCTGTCCAGAGTCCATACCCTTGAGGATTTGGATTCGTAACGGTGACTCCGGTGAGTGTTGCATTATTTGCACCGAGAATCGTTACATTCTGCTGTGCGAAGGTTCGACTTAAGAACATATCGCCGCCCCGAATGACCACGTTCTGTCCTCGATCGCGTGGATCACCCTGCACCGTAATTGTCGGTCTGAGTTGAATCGGAAACACTTCCCCGGTTTCGACACTGTAAGTTCCGGGAGAAAGCACGATCGTTGAATTCGGCATGGCGCGATCGAGTGCCACGGTCAGCGTTCTGAGCGGAGATTGTGCTTGACCAGAGGCATTATCATTTCCGATCGCTGGATTGACGTAGATTACCGAACCAGACACGAACTGATCAGGAATCGGATTTGCAGCAACCGGAATCGCAGCAAGTCCAACGAGTCCCGATACACTAAACACAACGAATACGGAGGAAAAGAAAGGGCAGTTGTTCACGGGTTGTTCTCCTACACACGGCTTGTATGGATCACATGACGGGATGTAACGGGGTTCAGTCTACACCCTGAATCACATTCGACCTCTGTAAAATCACTGGAACCCTGAATGCGAGAGGGTTTCCACGCAAATTACAACGGTGAAACTATTTTCTCTGTAACTCCACGGAGATCAAGTAACTTCACAAAACTTTATATCGGCGAGACGACTCGCGCCCCTGATACGATCAAAAATCAATAGGACTGATTCAATGGGCAATTTCCAATCCTTTATGCAGCCAGCACTGTACCGGATTTTAGATGCCAACCTCGATCGCGCTCGTGAAGGCTTACGAGTGATCGAGGAATGGTGTCGTTTTGGCTTAGAAGCCGTTGACTTAACCGAACAGTGCAAACACTGGCGACAAGAACTCGGTCAGTGGCATCATCCAGAACTGCGATCGGCTCGAAATACGCCCGATGATCCTGGAACCGAGTTAACGCATCCCCAAGAAGCGCTTCGGAGCAGCATCGAACAGGTTTTACAAGCGAATTTTGCTCGTGTCGAAGAAGCGCTACGAGTCTTAGAAGAGTATGGGAAAGTTTATCGATCGGAGATGGCAAGCGCCGTTAAACAAATGCGCTATGAGGTTTACACCTTAGAAAGCCGATTACTCTCGATTCACCGTCGTCAGCGCCTCGAATCCGCAAGGCTTTATTTAGTGACCTCGCCGTCTGACGATTTATTTACAACGGTTGAAGCGGCGCTCAAAGGCGGATTAACACTGGTGCAATATCGCGACAAGGAAGCCGATGATTTAGTGCGGTTGCGAAATGCCGAGAAATTGCGCCAGTTATGTCGCGAATACGATGCGCTGTTTATCGTCAACGATCGAGTTGATTTAGCCTTAGCGGTCGATGCCGATGGAGTCCACCTCGGACAAGATGATCTGCCGCTAGAGTGGGCGCGTCGGATGTTGGGTCAGCATAAGATCATTGGTCGATCGACGCATAGCCCCGAACAATTAGAAAGCGCGATCGTAGAGGGAGCCGATTACGTGGGAGTGGGTCCCGTTTACGAAACACCGACCAAAGAAGGAAGACCTGCCGCAGGATTAGACTATGTGCGTCATGCCGCTAAGCACTGTTCGATTCCTTGGTATGCGATCGGGGGAATTGATATCCAAAATATTCATGAAGTGCTAGATGCTGGAGCAGAACGGGTTTCGGTCGTTCGGGCGATCATGCGATCGGATCAGCCCACGTACGCAACTCAGTTTTTCGTGGCGCAATTAGATCAAAGACGACGCTTTCAAGCTCATTCCGCGCCTGATCCGTGGGAGGCATGATTGTATTTGCAGACAAAATTGATTGAAATCTGATGGCTATTACCTTACAAGTGAACGGTGAAACTCAAACCGTTGAATCATCTTTAACACTGCCGAAATTCCTCGAATCCTTGGGCATGAATCCGCGTTTAGTGGCAGTCGAATACAATGGCGAGATTTTACATCGGCAATTCTGGGACGAAACCGAAGTGAAAAATGGCGATCGATTAGAAATCGTCACGATCGTGGGAGGCGGCTAGATCGAGTACGGGAATCTACCCTAAAACCTACCGCTTAGGACATTTGCAAGCCCTAATGAACGCGATACAGTAGATCTGTTAGCTTAAAACTCTGTAACAAAGAGTTTACACAAACCGGACGAGTCATACGCTCTGTCTGGATAAGCGATAGGGATAGACTCATGAAAATTTCAAAACTGTTTAAAACCTTGATCCGTCCGGTCATCGCGATCGCTCTCGTTCTGACGCTGGCATTTAGTCATGCAGATGGCGCGTTGGCAGCCAGCGGTGGACGCATCGGCGGCGGATCATTCCGAGCACCTGCTCGTTCTTATTCACCCCCCAGCCGCACTTATGCTCCTCCTGGAGGCGGATACTATCCCGGTGGTGGCGGCGGGTTCTTCCCCTTCGTCTACTTCCCGTTCTTCGGAGTGGGCGGCGGATTTGGCGGTCTGTTTTCACTGCTGATTTTGATCTCGATCGCGAGCTTTTTAGTCAATAGCTTCCGACGTTCTGGTAGCGACAGTGACGAACTCGGTTACAGCACCCCGACCGTGTCGGTGGCGAAAGTTCAGGTTGGACTGTTGGCGCAAGCACGAGAACTGAAAGAAGATCTCGATCGCATCGGTGAACGTGCGAACACCGAGACCTCTGAAGGGTTAGCTCAAGTGCTCCAGGAAGTGACTTTAGCGCTGTTACGCAACCCGCAATACTGGGTGTACGGGAACGCAGATTCGCATCAGGCTCGGTTAGAAGCCGCAGGTGCAGAATTCAACCGACTGGCATTATCTGAGCGCAGTAAGTTCAATGCCGAAACCTTCTCAAATGTGAATAACCAATTGAAGCAAGCCTCGTCGAGTGCATTGACCGTGGCAGAGAAGGGGGGCGCATTGGTCGAAAGTTCCGGTGAGTACATTGTCGTCACGCTGCTGGTCGGAACTCAAGGTAAATTGCAGCTTCCGGCGATTAATAGCGCTGAGGATCTACGTCGATCGCTGAGTCAATTAGGTAGCGTTTCGAGTGATCAGCTTCTCGCACTTGAAGTGTTATGGACTCCGCAAGCGGAAGGCGATGTTCTGACTCGCGATGATGTGGTTGCTGAATACCCGAACCTGAAAATGGTTTAGCGAAGAAGGCGGGAGACTCTCCCGCTTTTTTCTTATTTGAATGCAGTAGAAACAATCGCAAGTTATTAAGAAATATATAGAATTACAGACATAATAGTCGCCAAATTACGGAGACCTTCACAAAATCTAGGTCTCTAGAAATCAGCCTGATAATAGAAAGAACTTCCCACGAACGATGCTTCGCACTTTTTCGTGCGCTAGAGTAGATCGCTTCAATCCTTCTGCTTGCTCCCCCGGACATGACTCGCTTCCAGAATCTGCGTCAAACTTCTTCATGGGCTGTGTTTAACCAAGTCGGAAGCTTGCTTCAACAACTGGTTAGCACAGATGCGATCGTGCATACTGAAGCCGACTTCCCGCAGATCCACGGGCGGTTTGTCCTGGTCGCGTCTCCTGACTTTAGCGCACTGCTACTCGGAACTTCGATCGGTGCTGAGCAGTGCAATTTAGAACTCACTTTTTCTCCAGACGCGATCGCTGATTTTTGCCGAATGATCGATCGCGTTCCTCCATTTACATTGAGGCAGAACCATCCCGATCGACAAAGCGAATTCACGCTGAAATTAATCGAACTGCTGTCGCAGTCTCCGAATGAATCGGCTCACCAGGTCGAGCAAGAACGTCTCTTAAGTCAAGTTACAACCCTAATTCGACACAGCCTGAATCTGCCTGTGATTCTCGAAACCGCCGTTCATCAGGTGCGGAATTTTTTGCAAGCCGATCGACTCATCATTTATCAATTCAATTTTCCGGCTCCGTCTTGTGCGATCGACAGCGACGTTCCATCTTTCAGCGAAGTCACTCACAATCTCGATGGCATTACTTATGAGTCTCGCAGCAGCGATCAAATTCCGTCGATTCTCAATGTGATGAGCGAATACAGTGCGGTCAGTCTGCAACCATCCCAGGCAAGACCCCACGAATCGCAGACTTGGACAAACGGGCGAGGATCTTCTAAACGATCGACGATGACTTCGTTGTTAAAGCAATCTCCGAATGATGTGCAAGCGGAATTAGTAACACCGATCGTCGTACAAGAAGAACTCTGGGGCTTGCTGATCGTGCATCAGTGCCAATCACCCCGACAATGGAACGACCGAGAGAAAATTCTACTTCAGCGAATTGCAGAACATTTAGCGATCGCAATCTATCAAGCGAAACTCTACAGCGAACTTCAGCAACAGAAAAGTACTTTAGAGCAGCAAATCATCGATCGAACTCAAGCGCTTCGAGATACCCTAATCGCCGCACAGTCCGCCAATCGCACAAAGTCAGAATTTCTAGCAACAATGAGCCATGAACTACGATCGCCCTTGACGACGATTATCGGAATGGCTTCAACATTGTTGCGATCGCAAGATACTCACTATAAGCTCACGCCTCAAAAACAGCAGGACTATCTTCAGACGATTCAAGAGCGAGGCGAACATTTACTCGCTCTGATTAATGACATTCTGGATCTGTCAGAAGTCGAATCTGGGAGAATGTTCTTACAAATTCAAAGATTCTCGCTGGCTGAACTTGCTGAACAAACCATCCAATTGCTTCAGGAAAAAGCAGATAGCAAACAAGTTGCACTGATTTTAGAGCTATTACCCGATCGCGCTCAAAATTTCGCGTTCCAAGCTGATCCACAACGAGTCCAGCAAATCTGCCTCAATCTCCTAAGCAATGCAATCAAGTTCACACCAGCCCAAGGACGTGTGATCATGCGGGTTCGAGTCAGTGGCGATACCGCAATTTTGCAAGTCGAAGATACCGGAATCGGCATTCCCAATCATCAGCGATCGTTTCTGTTCCAAAAGTTCCAACAGTTAGATGCGTCGTATCATCGCAAATATGAAGGAACCGGATTAGGACTCGCACTGACAAAGCAACTCGTAGACCTACATGGAGGCTCGATCGAGGTCGATTCGACGGTTGGCGTTGGCTCCAAATTCACGGTGTTCTTACCGATGCAACCGATTTCTGCGATCGAACAGGCTCGGCAAGAATAGGGTTTTGCAGGGTATTTGAAACGGATCGTTCATTGCATCGTCCCGCCCCGGAATGAATTCGGGGCTAACCGAACAAAGTCCACTAAAGGGGACTAAGAGGGTGTTTTAAAAGTAGCCGTTGATTGCATTCACCCACCCGGAAATGAATCTCCGGGCTAACTGAGGGAAGCCCACTGAAGTGGACTAAGAGCCTCGACATCCCCTCCGAGTCCGCTTCAGCGGAGTTTCCTGCATCAGCCCGGAAATGAATCTCCGGGCGGGATAGCATCGCAGTGGAGTGTCTTTCAATACTTTTCAAACACCCTCTAAGAAGACAAATTCAGCTCCATCAGTCCTTTTCAAAGGACTTCGCACTGTTAGCCCGGATTTTAATCACGGGCGGGCATACATCGTAGCGCGGAAGACTTTGAACACCTTTAAAGCGCCGACTCACCACGAACATGCGGCAACTGATTCAACTCCTCTGCAATCTGTTTTCCGACCACAGGTTCCGCAAGCTGCGTATCCCACCACTCTAGAGTTTGCTTGTGAACTTCACGCATCTGCTCCTTATCACTCAACAGTTGTGCCAACACAGGCTCTAGATTGCTCCAATCCTGAATGCGGATTACCGGAGCATTTCGGTAGAAATCTCGATCGGGTAATTCTTCGACGATCACAATGCAGCCATACCGCAACGCCTCACAAATGCGGAAAGATTCCAGCGTCGTACCTCTGGGAACCAGACATACTTTCGTATTCATCAGGTGCTTACTATAGCTGCCTGCATCGTCCTCGCTCACCATGCCAAACGCGGGACGAATTGCGAGTTGGATGTGAAATTCAGAATATTTTTGTTTGAATCGATCGAGTTGCTGCAACATCAGCGATCGAGCAACGATTTTAGGAGTCTTTAAAAAGTTCTTAATTGACCACTTGGAATAAATATTGTTCTGGACACTGCCATCGAAAAAGACATCGTAGGCGCGATCGTCGATCGGCTTAATCGGCAGATCTTCCGAGTTGTGATAGCCCCCTGGAATGTCATAAATCGGCGCAATTTTGACATCTTTAGAAACTGCGGCTCTGAGCTTCTGAAATTCGTAGTTCACGAGCAGCGGTAAACGAAGCGACAAATTGCTGAAGTACTGCACTAGGGTGATAAAGCTGCGATAGGAAGGTTTCATCGCCAACGCTTTCCACCTCATTTCCTGGGATGTACCATAAGCCTTGAAGACGGCTCCGACCTGGTGAATGTAACGAGGAAGCCGATAGTGCTCATCCCCGATAATCAGCACGACAACATTATCACCATAGGATGGAAGCTTCTGCATATCACTCAATGTGACATAGAAGACTAATCCTTGCTTCCCTAAGTTTTCTTCTACCGCTTGCAGCACTCGCCCGAAGTAAGCAACGAATCCGCGATTCTGAGGTCTCGGATTATAGATATCCCACGGTTCCGGTGGGCGATTGGAATCGACATAGATATAGTACTGATTCGCAAGCTGCTGGGTTAGAAGCATATCGTTAAACTCAGGGTGGATTGGGCTAACCCTATTTTCAAGCAAACTTTCGGTTTCTACGTATAATTCCTGACTAATCTTGGTGAAGCTTTGGTAAACATTTCGCACTCTGAGCAAGAGGATAGAGCAAATTCTAGGCAGAAGATTGAGGGATGGCATTGCAACCAAGATTTCAATCGATACCAAGCCGTTGATTTTTTAAGGGCTGCGATTATTGAAAATTTTTGTTAGTGCTGAAAAGAAATGAGATCCAACCAAAAACTTCTTCTACACTGAGTCAACAGGCGAATCGAGCTTTAATCGATCGCAGTTTGTGAGAACCTAGTCTTTTGCGCTCAGTGAGTAAACCATGCGAAACCTCGATCTAGATAAGACAACGCATCTGCTGAATTCGATCATGGAAGCAGAGTTAGCAGGCGTGGTGCGATATACCCATTATTCTTTGATGGTGACAGGTCCGAATCGAATTCCGATCGTTGAATTTCTCAAAGCCCAAGCCAGCGAGTCTCTACTTCATGCTCAACAGGTTGGAGAAATTTTGACCGGACTCGAAGGACATCCAAGTTTGAGAATTGCACCGATCGAAGAAACCGATAAGCATTCGATCTACGACATTTTGCTGGAGAGCTTAAACCACGAAACCGCAGCCTTGAATCTCTACAAACAATTACTAGATGTGGTTGAGGATGCCAGTATCTATTTAGAAGAATTCACGCGCGGCATGATCGGACAGGAAGAACTGCATGGGATGGAACTAAAAAAGATGCTGCGTGATTTCCATCCCAATTTGAATTAGAGCGAGACCGGGAATCGGCAAACTTCCCGGTCTACGAAACTCCAGCAAATGAGGCTCTTAATTGTCCGCAAGCCGCATCCGCTTCCAACCCGCGAGTCTTTCGGACACTGACCGCAATTCTACGATCGCTCAATGCCTTCACAAATTGATTAATTCGTCGCTGATCCGGTCTTTGGTAATCGACTTCGCTAATCGGATTGTACGGAATCAAATTGACGTGGCTCTGAAATCCCCGCAGATGATCCGCAAGCTCGATCGCATGTTCCGCACAATCATTCACGCCTGCCAGCAAGATATATTCAAACGTCACTCGCCGCCCAGTCAGCTTCACATATTCACGACATTCATCGAGCAGAGTATCTAATGGATATTGCCGCGCACTCGGAATCAATCGTTCTCTCACCGCTTGATTCGACGCATGTAGACTGACGGCAAGCGTCGCCTGTAAGTGATGCTCAGCGAGTTTACGGATACGACCCGGAATCCCGACCGTAGAAATCGTGATGTAACGGCGACCGATGCCAATATCTTCATTCATCGATCGCACTGCACCCAAGACATTCTCAACGTTCAACAGCGGTTCACCCATGCCCATGAAGACAATATTACTCACTCGCTGCTGAAAAACTTCTTGAACGGTGAGCACTTGATCAACGATTTCATGCCGTTCGAGATTGCGCTTGAATCCGCCTTTTCCAGTCGCACAGAAATCGCACGCCATCGGGCAGCCGACTTGAGATGAGACACAGACCGTGAGGCGTTTATCACTGGGAATGCCGACGGTTTCGACAATTTGACCGTCATTCAGGCGGAGCAGGAATTTCACCGTACCATCGATCGCTTTGGCTTGGTAGTGAATCTCTGATCGACCGATCGCGCACTCAGCCATTTCGGAGCGCCATTGTTTCGGAAATACGGAGATTTCGGAGAGCGATCGAGCGCCCCGTTGGTAAATCCACTGGTGTAGCTGTTGTCCTCGGTAAGCGGGCTGTTGCTGTTCTTTTACCCACTCAGTTAATTCGGGAAGGGATGCTCCAACTAAGGCTTTCATAAAAGGCTGGAAATGGATAGAAAAGGAGGATCAGGAGATTTCTCGGAAACTTCACCGAATCTTTACGGAAATCGGAAGAAGGGTGTGAATAAAGGAATAACTGAAGCACTACAGAGACGTATTTCTGTATCTGATTCAGCCAAAGCTCTATCTTAGACGGTTGAATCTCCTTTCTGGGATTGATTCGCTCTAATTTGCGTGTTCTTATTTAGCCTTTGTAAAATTACTTACTTGTTTTTAACAAAAAAGAAGACCTACCCTGCGAATGATCCGTATAAATCCCGCTTTATGTTTTACGCTCATGGTACAAACTTCTATGAGGATTTCAGAAATTGAACTGTTTTCCTAACCTTTATAAAATTTCTGGTCTAGAAAGCCGTTCATTCTCTCTCGGCATCGAAGATTTGTTTGTGGTTTGTGTCAGCAAACTGACAAGTCAATCCCTTCCCTCTAGCACTCTTTTCTTTCGCGTTATGAGTTGTTGTCAAATTGATTCTTTTTATCAACAACAAAAGTCATTCTTTAAGTCATCGGGGATTCAGCTTCTCTATTCATTATCTGCCCCTATCGCTCTGCACTTCAGCCTGGTAATTCTGTGGAAATGTCGAATCATACACTTCCTGACAAACTCGTCCGAATTGGCTCCGTGGAAATTAGCTTAAGTCAATCGGAAGAGTTGTTCCGAGCATACGTCGAAACCGCCAATGATATGGTCTACACCGTCGATTTGGATGGCATCTTGACCTACATGAATTCGTATGGTCAAAAACTGCTAGGATGCTCCAGAGACCAGGTAATTGGGCGATCGTATCTCGATTTTGTCTCGCCAGTTCATCGTGACCGAACGATGCAGGCATTCGAGAATCTGATGCGGACGGGTGAATTGAGAGATTTTGAATTTGTCCTCATGACCTCGCACGGAACCGAGATTTATCTTGAAGTGAATGGCAAGCTTTTATTCCGCGATGATGAGTTAATTGGCGGCATGGGAATTGGTCGCGATGTCACCGAACGGAAGCGGATTGAAAAACAGCTTCAAATCTTTTCTCGTGCAGTTGAATCGGCTTACGACAGTACGGTCATTACGGATTTAAACGGCAAAATTACATATGCAAATTCCGCTGCAAGTCGGATTTTCAATTGGCAAGTTGATATGTTGATTGGAACTCACGCAGCCATTTTATATCCTGAGCGAAAACAAACAGAATTATTAATTTCTCAAGCGATCGCTGGCGGTTGGAGTGGTGAAGTCACTTGCCATCGTCGCAATGGTGATTCGTTTCCAGCTTTAGTTTCCGTGAGTCCAATTCTGAATGAACACGGGCAACCAACCGCAGTCTCGATGATTACTCGTGATATTACGCAGCAGAAACAAACTGAGGCGGAACTGGCTGCGAAAAACGATGAACTCGAACGGGCATCGCAGATGAAGTCGGATTTCTTAGCGAATATGTCCCACGAATTGCGGACTCCACTCACTTCGATCTTGGGCTTTTCGTCGATTTTACAGAAACAGATTTTTGGTGTTCTGAACTCAAAGCAGCAGATTTACGTTCACCAGATTTATCAAAGCGGACAGCATTTGTTAGGTCTGATCAACGATGTGTTGGACTTGTCGAAGGTCGAGGCGGGACAGTTGCGACTGGAACTTGCACCGATCGTGGTTGATGAAATCTGTGAAAAAACGCTTTCTCTGGTCAGCGAGCAGGCTCGGATGCGAAAGTTGACGGTGCAATCGTCGATCGAGCCGGATCTGGAACCGCTGATGGCGGACGAGCTGCGCGTTCGTCAAATGTTGCTGAACCTGCTCTCGAATGCGATCAAATTCTCGAACGAGGGTAGCGAAATCGGACTGACCGTTCAACGCGGCGACGATATGCTGCACATGACCGTCTGGGATCAAGGAATCGGCATTCCTGAAGATAAGCAGCATCTCTTGTTCCGTCCATTTCAGCAGGTCGATGGCTCCTTGTCTCGGAAGCATGAAGGAACGGGATTAGGACTCGCACTGACGAAGAAACTGGCAGAACTTCATGCCGGAACGGTGACGATGTACTCCAAAGAAGGTGAAGGCAGTCGGTTCACGATTTGTTTACCGATTAATTTGCAGCATCCGGCAACCGTGGGAACGATCGCGATCGAGCCAAACCGAAGATAATTCACGAGAAATGCTATCGTGATCAGTGCCCTGTCTCTCACTGGTCTTATGCTGGCTGATGCTGTGTTGGCGTTTCAATTTACTTCACCCGGACGCGGAATCGAACTCGGTCCGTTGTCGATTCGATGGTACGGTGTTCTAATTGCTTCGGCGGTTCTGATCGGAGTGAATCTGTCTCAATATCTCGCATCCCGGCGGCAAGTGAATCCGGAGTTAATCAGCGATCTGGCGATTTGGCTTGTGTTGGCAGCGATTCCGAGTGCGCGACTGTACTATGTGATTTTTCAGTGGCGTGATTATGCCTCGAATCCTGGATCGATTATTGCCATCTGGCAGGGTGGAATTGCGATTCATGGTGCGATTATTGGGGGTGCGATCGCGGCACTGATTTTCGCCCGATTGAAGCGCATCTCCTTCTGGCAATTAGCCGATCTCGTCGCGCCGTCACTCATTCTGGGACAAGCGATCGGGCGTTGGGGAAATTTCTTTAATTCTGAAGCGTTCGGCAGTCCGACTGATTTACCGTGGAAGCTGTTTATTCCACCGGATCGCCGCCCGATCGGTTTAGAGAACGTTGCTTACTATCACCCGACATTCCTATATGAGTCGTTGTGGAATTTGGGTGTATTCGCGCTTTTGATGTTTCTCTTCTTCAAACGTCCTCGATTGAAACTTGGGACGCTGTTTTTAACCTATATGGTGGCGTACAGTGCAGGACGGTTCTGGATCGAGGGACTGAGAACTGATAGTTTGATGCTGGGCTTTTTGAGAATGGCTCAAGTCGTGAGTTTGACCGGAATTTTATTGGGTGCGATCGGGTTAATTTGGCTGTATGGATTGCGTCGATCGCTGCCCGATGTCGTGCCTGATCCAAACCCAGATTCACAGCCGTCTCGATAAAAAAATCCCCCGAAGGAAGTCCTCCAGGGAATTAGTCAGGGTGCATCTACCACTGTCTTTTCCGCTGTCCGTAAAAGCAGATCCGGGAAATTTAGCGCAATATGTCGATCGATTCTTCGTTACCGCCAGCGGTCTATATTGTCGGTGCGGGTCCTGGAGATCCGGATTTGCTCACGGTCAAAGCACAGAAGCTCTTAGCGCAGGCAGACACGATCGTATTTGCCGATTCTCTTGTACCGCCAGAAATTCTAGAAGGCATTCGTCCCGATGCCGAAGTGATTCCGACTGCTGATAAGACGCTAGAGGAAATTCTGCCGATTTTGATTGAGCGAGTACGATCACAGAAATCGGTCATTCGGCTCCACTCTGGCGATCCATGTCTCTACAGCGCCATCCAAGAACAAATGCAGGCACTCTTAGAAGCCGATGTCCCGTTTGAAGTGATTCCGGGAATTAGTGCGTTTCAGTTGGCTTCCGCTCGATTGAGAGTCGAATTTACCGTTCCTGGATTGGTGCAGTCGATTATTCTCACGCGCATTAGCGGACGAACCAAAGTACCGGAAGCTGAGGAATTATCTTCATTAGCAGCACATCGATCGACGCTTTGCCTCTATTTGAGTGCTAAACATATCGAATCCGCTCAGCAAAAATTACTCCTGCACTATCCAGCAGAAACGCCTGTTGCAATCTGTTTCCGGCTCGGTTGGTCAGATGAAAAAATCCGACTCGTTCCCTTGAGCCAAATGGCGATCGTGACGCAGCAAGAGAATTTAGTCCGCACTACGATGTATGTGATTAGTCCAGCGTTGAGTGCTGCGACCGTACCCTATGAGTTTGCAGGAATCGATCAAGTGACGGGAAAGCGATCGCAGCTTTACCACCCGAACCACGATCGCTTATTTCGTCAGCCTAAAATCTGATCGACTGTTCGATCGAAGGCAGAAACCACACTCGATTCAATCCGAATATTTCCCCTAAAGACTCTATCCTCGTACTGTCCTTCAACCCATTGGCACACCGTAATCTGGCGTTCTTCAGGGTCGATAATCCAATATTCAGCAATTCCTCGTGCCGCGTACTCAGTTCGTTTATAGCGGTAATCGCGATTTCGATTCTCACTACCAGGTGAAACCACTTCGACTACTAGAATAGGTGGCTGCATATCGCGAGTGATGATATTTCTAGATTGATTCGCGATCGCGGTATATCCCTCTTCACTCAGAACAACTAAATCTGGCAACCGAACCTTTGCCCGACGACCACTGACCTCGATTTCGATATCTTTGAGATTGAGCAATGCGATCGGAACAAATCTCGCCAATTCAAAGAACAACCGCTTCGCAATCTGGCAGTTCTCCGGCGACTCGGTTGGCATTTCAACTAAAACTCCGTCCACCAATTCATATCGCGTATCCGTACCGTCATCAAACGCCAGAAACGCTTCTAGAGTCAGTGGAGAAATGCTCTGAGTCATGGCGCAACCTGAGAGACCTTTTCTTCATGTTAGGGATAAAAACTAAACTTCGGCAATCCGAGTGTTTCTTCCCAGCCCATCATGATGTTGAGACATTGAATCGCTTGTCCGGCTTGACCTTTCATCAGATTATCGATCGCAGACATCACAATCACGCGCCCGGTTCGCGCATCCACTTCGATTCCGATGTAACAGAGATTCGTACCGCACGCCCATTTTGTTTGAGGATACGTTCCGCTCGGTAGTAATTTCACCCAGGGAGACGATCGATAAAAGGCTCCGTAAATCGTCAGCAGATCATCTCGAACTAATCCCGGATCACGTAAAGTTGCGTAAACTGTCGCTAAAATTCCACGCACCATCGGTATCAAATGTGGCGTGAACTGAATCAACACTTCATGCCCTGCTAAATCGCTGCAAACCTGCTCTATCTCTGGTGTGTGGCGATGCCTTGCGACACCATACGCCCCCAGAGAATTATCAGCTTCGGCTAAAAGAAAGTTTGTTTTTGGTACACGACCGCCCCCAGATGTTCCGGATTTTGCATCGATGATCGCGGTTTCTGGAACTATGAGTCCTTGTTTTAACAATGGAGACAATGCTAATAAACTTGCTGTCGGGTAGCATCCCGGACAACCGACTAATTGCGCCTGAGCGATCCGATCGCGATATAGTTCCGGCAATCCGTATACTGCCGTTTCTGCGATCGCTTGGTCGGCTCGATCGCCTCCATACCACTGTTTATACACATTTAAATCTGAGAAGCGATAATCAGCCGACAGATCCAGCACCTTACAACCCTTCTCAATCAATCGGGGAGCCATTTTCATCGCCAGACCATTCGGCAGCGACAGAAACACCACCTGACAACGTTCAGCAATTTTATCGAGATCAATTGGTTCGATTTGCTGTTGTACCGCGTGGAATAGGTGCGGATACTGAGTAGCAAAGTCTTGACCAGCGGTGCTCTCTCCTCCCAAATACGCCAACTCCAGGCGCGGATGATCGAGCAGCAGGCGAACCAATTGAACGCCCCCATAGCCTGATGCCCCGACTATTCCAACGGAGACTCGTTCTGAATCACCCATACCCGACCTTCCGTGAATCACCTTAACGTTTGCTGCATTGTAATGCCGATCGCGCAATTCTCAAAGCAGATCCTAAGAGAATTCGTGCCTCTCAATCTAAGCCTTCTAGCATTAGAGAACTGCCTATCTCGATACCAGTTTCGTCTCAGGTGAGTTGTGATTACTCACAGTCGCTTGACAAAACTTAAACTTTCTCAATTCCTTCCGATGCGAACTTGTTGAACTGTATCGCTCGATGCTTGCACCCTGTCTAGCATTCCACGTAAAAAGAATTACAATCGAAGATAAGTTCCGCAGTCAAAAGAATTACAATCATAGATAAGTCCGCTTCAAGAAACTTTACGGTGTGGTCGCCTTGAACTTCTCTGTTAAATCGTCTCAACCCACATACACCCAACCGTTCACCTTTGACTCGATCGAGGATGCGCTCGCTGACCTGAAAGCAGGAAAAGCGATCGTTGTTGTCGATGATGAGAACCGGGAGAACGAAGGGGATGTCATCTGCGCCGCGCAGTATGCCACCGCTGACATGATCAACTTCATGGCAGTTTATGCGAGAGGTCTGATTTGTCTCGCAATGACCGGAGAGCGCTTGGATGAGTTAGATATCCCGCTGATGGTTCGTGAAAATACGGATACCAATCAGACGGCGTTTACGGTCAGTATCGATGCCTCGCCCCGAATCGGAGTAACCACGGGGATCTCAGCAGACGATCGAGCAAAAACGATCCAAGCTGTCCTTGATCCAGAAACTCGACCTTCTGATCTGCGTCGTCCAGGACACATCTTCCCGATCCGTGCACGAGAAGGCGGTGTGCTGAAACGCGCCGGACATACTGAAGCAGCGGTTGATTTATCCCAGTTGGCAGGATTGTATCCCGCAGGTGTGATTTGCGAGATTCAGAACGCGGATGGATCGATGGCGCGATTGCCAGAGTTGATCGAATACGCGAAAGAACACGACCTAAAGATTATTAGTATCGCGGATTTGATCAGTTACCGATTGCGACACGAACGATTCGTGCATCGGGAAACGGTGGCTGATTTGCCGTCACAGTTTGGGCACTTCAAAATTTACGGCTATCGGAACCTCCTAGATAATACGGAGCACGTCGCGATCGTCAAAGGTGATCCCGCAGAGTTTCCGAACCAACCTGTAATGGTGCGGGTTCACTCGGAATGTTTAACTGGAGACTCGCTCGGATCACTGCGCTGTGATTGTCGCGTTCAGCTTGAAGCGGCGTTGAAAATGATCGAGCATAACGGTTCTGGAGTCGTGGTGTATCTGCGGCAAGAAGGGCGCGGAATTGGTCTGGTAAATAAACTCAAGGCGTATTCGCTGCAAGATTTGGGACTTGATACCGTTGAAGCGAATGAGCGATTAGGTTTCCCAGCAGACTTACGGGATTATGGTGTCGGTGCTCAGATTTTGAACGATCTGGGTGTGAAGCAGATTCGACTCGTCACAAATAATCCACGTAAGATTGCAGGACTGAAAGGCTATGGATTAGAGATGGTCGATCGCGTTCCGCTCTTAACCGAAGCCACCACCTACAACTCGAATTATTTAACGACCAAAGCCGAGAAGCTAGGACACTTGTTTCTCCGTACGTATCTAACGACGATCGCGCTTCATCTGCGCGATGATTTGAACTCTGTGACTGAGCGATACGCACTGCTTGAAAAACTGCGGCAGGTAGCGAAGTCGCATGATTTCATGCTTCAAGAAGAAACTCGACCGATGGCGTTAGCACTGTTCGATCGAGCTTCGTTAATCATCAATTTGGGATTCGAGCAAGAGATTGTTAACGATGGAGACTGGTACAAATCTCCAGAGCATCCGTTTACAAGCTCGATCGCAAAAATTCTCGATGATATTGCTCTCGGCTTGTCGCTAGAGAAATTAGAGTTTCTCGTTTCGACTGGAACTGATCCGCTGATCGGGCTGCAAATTCAGCTTGAACGCCAAACGTTCCCGCTACATCATCTACCGTCTAAAGTTTGTGAGTCGCTTTCGACGCAAACGATCTACAGCTTCGTGAAAATCTAGAGCTAGGGTGCATTTACCGCTTCAACGAGTTCAGACGGCTCATCGATCATCTCAACTGCATTTTCCTGAAAAACGACAAGATCAAACCAGAACGTTGTCCCGCAGCCTACTTCACTCACCAGACGAACTCGGCTGCGATGACGCTCGATGATATTTTTAACGATCGATAATCCCAGTCCAGTTCCTTCGAGCGTATGTACCCGATTTTCGACGCGGAAGAATCGATCAAAAATCGCTTCTTGATCGACGCTATCAATTCCAATCCCGGTGTCACACACTTCGACTCGAATAAATTTCTGCGATTGAACTTCATCAGAGGGCAGTGAATAGGCTCGAATCGCGACTTTTCCACCGGATTCAGTGAATTTCAGCGCATTTCCGACTAAGTTAGCAAAGACTTGAAGCAGTAAATCGTAATGTCCAAAGACGGGCGGTAGATTCGGCTCGACTTCTTGAAGCAGTTCGATCCCTTTGTCTTTGGCATTGAGTTGGTATGTTCTGAGAATTTGTTCGATCGGTTGAATGAGGTCGATCGCTTCAAATTGATAAATCTTGCACGATTCCAAACGAGACAGATCGAGCACATCATTCACCAAACGGGTTAAGCGATCGGTTTCTCGATTCGCGGTTTCTAAGAATTCGTGCTTCTGCGTTTCAGTCAGTTCTTCACCGTATTCATAGAGAGTTTCAATAAACGATTTGATGTTAAACAGCGGCGTTCTCAGTTCGTGGGAAACATTGCTAATAAATTGGCTCTTCGCTTCATTGAGTTCGACTTCACGGGTGATATCTTGAACGGTTACGGCAATTCCTTTTACGTTGTCGCGAACCGGATCGACGACAGCATTCAGCAAGACTCGGAGCGTTCGATTATTTGGCTCGATCGCGGTAATCCGAAATTCTGCTTCTTCTCGCAGTTCGCCTCGCGCCATCTGGAACAGCGGTCGAGTGAGTTCCACTTGAACCGCGACCGGAAAGGCATAAAGCGCATTTTCACCTTCGATCGCTTTACTATCCCAGCCAAAAATTCTCCGAGCAGTCGGATTCGCTAACACGATTTGCATATTGGCATCGAGCAGCACGGCTCCATCAGCGATCGTCGAAATCAAGGTTTCTAATTTCGCCTTTTCTGCGGTCAGTTCTTCAATATTCTGCTCTTCGTAGCGCTCCAACCGTTCCGCCATGTCATTGAAGCTAGCGATCAGTTCACTCAGTTCGACCCCTGCTCCAACAGGCAAATCGACTCGCTGTTTGAAGTTCCCTTTCGCAATATTCCGAACGCCTATCACCAGCTCCCGAATCGGTTTAGTAATTTGCAGCGCATTAAAGACTGCACCGAGAATCACCATCACCCAGATCGAGACAAAAACCGCGATCGTTACATCCCGCGTTAAATGCGAAGAAGTTACGACTGTTGGATTGGGATTTGTCCCGATCGCTAAAACGCCCAGATATTTCCCTTCATAAACCAGTGGCACAAACACATCGGTGACTTCGCCGTCCGGAGTCAAATGCTGGCGCACCATCGGGCGATCGGTACGATCGGTGAAATCTTCGGGTAGTTGAATCTTGCGCTGAATCGTCAGTGAATTCTGCACTTCCGCATCAGAAAACGGAATCCCGAAAAAGATATTGCCTTCTGCGTCGGCGTAAAGCATGTAGCGAATACTCGAAGTACTGCCATAAAACCGATGCGAAAATCGAGCCAACTCTGTCCGATTGTCTTCATGCACTAATGGAGCCACGTTCGCTGCCAAGAGCAACCCTAAATCGCTGCCAAAGCGCGTATCGTTTAATCGGGCATCCATTTGGATCGTATTCACCGCCCAAAACGTTAAGCCACTCATGACGATCGATACAACCAACGTAGCTGCCGCCATGAGTTTCGTCTGGAGGCTAAAACCAGACCACCAGCGGCGGAAAACATCCGGAATTTGGGCAACGTAGGATGACACGGTTAAATAGGATGAAGGTTAAAGAACAACGAACAAAACTTAAACGTTTGTCTCTAAGTTTAATTTTTCCTTCATTTTATCGCCTTTACTTGCCCTTTACTCGGTATCCAATATCGCGGCGATAGTACATGCCCTCGAATTGAATGCGATCAACTCCCCGATAAGCCGCATCGATCGATTGGTCAAACGTTTCCCCAGTTGCAGTCACGCCAAAGACTCGTCCGCCTTCGGTGAGTAATTGATCATTCTTCAATTGAGTTCCGGCATGAAACACAGCGGCTCCAGTTTCTTCTGCGGCTGCAATTCCACTCACAGGTAAACCTTTCGGATAGCTGCCCGGATAGCCACCGGATGCAATCACCACACAAGTCGCCGCTCCAGACTTCCATTCGATTTCGGGAAACTCTGCTAATTTTTGTTGAGTGCAGGCGTATAGCAACTTTTCTAATGGAGTTTCGAGCAGCGGTAAAACAACTTGAGTTTCTGGATCACCGAAGCGGCAATTAAATTCGATCACTTTCGGATCGCCTTCGGGCGTGATCATCAATCCAGCATAGAGAACGCCACGATAATCGATTTGTCGATCGCGCAACACTCGAATCGCTGGCTCTAAAACTTCCTGCTGAATTCGGTTCATTAACTCTGGAGTCACGATCGGGGCGGGAGCATACGCGCCCATTCCTCCGGTATTTTCTCCGGTATCGCCTTCTCCGATCCGCTTATGATCTTGAGCGGGCAATAATGGGCGAATCGTTAAGCCGTCTGTCACAGCCAGAATCGAAACTTCTTGACCTGTAAGGCATTCTTCGATCACAACTTGGCTTCCGGCGGTTCCGAATTGACCGGAAAAACAAGCCTCGATCGCGCTTTCTGCTTGTTCAACGGATTCTGCCACAGTCACCCCTTTTCCAGCGGCTAACCCATCAGCTTTAATCACGATCGGTGCACCTTGAGCGCGAACATAGTCCTTGGCAGAATTCGCATCACTGAACACTTCCGCTCGTGCGGTCGGAATCCCTGCCTCGCGCATCAATTCTTTCGCCCAAGCCTTACTCGATTCGATTTTCGCGCCTTCCTGAGTCGGACCAAATACTTTCAACTCGTGCTGTCTGAGATAATCCGTAATCCCCAGAGACAGCGGCAATTCAGGACCGACCACAACCATGCCGATATTATTCACCAAGGCATATCGCGCCATGCCCTCGAAATCATCGATCGACAATCCCAAATTTCGACAATTCTTCAGCGTTGCCGTTCCGCCATTGCCGGGAACACAAACGACCTGCTGCACTTGCGGGGACTGCAAAAACTTCCAAGCTAGGGCATGTTCGCGCCCTCCATTGCCAACGACCAAAACTCTCACAGCGCCCTCACTCGTGAATGAATCTAACTAACCGGGTGAGCGATGATCGTTGTCACCGCTAGTCCAGTACAAATCTTAAGCCCAACTGCGAAACTTTCGATAAACGAAAAATCATGAATTTTAATTTTGTGGCAACCAATCCGTTAAATTTGAGACGGATTCCTTCAACGATACGGAAACTTTTCGGTAGCCTGGAATTCTGGTAGAACAAGACTTAGGATGCCACGATGACCAAGCTATCTCATTGGAGCGCGATCGTACTTGTCGGATTTTGCTCACTTCCACTACACGTCATTGCCGCAGAACCGACCCAACCCCAAGCCCTCGATCGCTTCTCAAACCCACTCGAACTCAAAACCCCAGATCCCCTCCTTCCCGGCGGCTTGAATCGTCCACTCTCCGAAGCGGAAAAGCAAACACTCCGAGCCGCATTGGATCAGTTAAATAATGAGGCAAGCGCGAAATTAAGTTCCGGGGATACGCTCGGTGCATTCAATATTTGGAATCGTGAACTTCGACTAAGGCGAGCACTCGGATTGCTCGAAGAAGTACAAGCCCTCGGACGAGTTGGAAATATCGCTTGGGTACAAAATCAGTCGGTTCAACTGCGGTTCATCACCAATCGACTTTCAGCGATTCAAGCGCAACTTCAGCAACCTCTGAAAAATCAAGTCACCTTACCAGAACGATCGCAGATTCTTCCAGCGTTAGGAATCGCCTTTCAACAAGTCAGATCTCCAGGACTCGCTCTGAATGTTTATCAGCAGATGTTAACCGAAGCGCGATCGCGTCAAGATGCCGCCGCTGAACTGAACTTACTGAATACGATCGGGCAACTGCACCTAAGCTGGTTCGACTATCCAAAGGCGATCGCAACTTACACCGAACTGCTAAATTTAGCCAAGTCGCGCAATGATGCCGCCAACGTCGAATTAAATTTAGTTCAGCTTGCTTATGTTCACGAACAAGCGAATCAACCTGCACAAGCTGCCACATTTCAACAACAGTTAATCGATCGCTATCAAACCAATCCGCAGCAAGCTCTATTCGTTGCACCGCTGAAGATTCGACAAGCCGATAATTTCACCGCCTCGAAACAGTTAGATGCAGCAGAAAGAACGTATCGAGAAGCTTTTGAAGTAGCACAACCGCTGGGTCAACTTGCGTATGCGAGTGATGCTTTGCAGAAATTGGGAGCGTTGTATCGATCGAATAATCGACTCGATGCCGCCTTGCAAGTTTACGAATATCTCGCCAGCGTTCAACAGCAAGCGTACGATTCGTTTGGGGTCATGGAAGCATACGACCAGATCGGACAGATTCAACTCCAGCGAAAAGCGGCGACAGAAGCAACGAATGCGTTTCGTCAAGGGTTAGAAATCGCCAATCGATTGAATTTCAAAGATAGAGTCGATTACTTCACCGAACAGATTCAGAAAATTCAAGCATCTCGATAGAATGAGGTGATGTTTGAAGGGGGTTGACTCATGACCGATAAGCCGCTCGATGCTGAACAATCGATCGAAGTTGCGACACAGATTAAAAGTAAAGCCAAAGCGAGTTTTGATAATGCTGCGAAAGCCGTTTCGCTCGTGGACGGTGCGCTTTATGTTCAGGGCTTTCTCGTCTTCGTGGGTTCACCCTACAAACCTGTAGAACATAGCTGGTTGGAGTTAGACGATCGCATCGTCGATCCGACGCTTCCCCATCTCAATCGCAAGCCCGAACAACTCTATTACTATCCCGCCCAGAAATTGAGCGCGAAGCAGTTGAAAAGCGCGATCGAAGAAGCGCAAGAAGACTATCCCGAAGACGATCCGTTACCGATCTATGGTTCAACGCCGTACGAATACTACGGGGATGTCATGTTAGGGGGTAAAGAATATCTCAAAGCGTACGAAGAGGCGAATGTGAAGTGTGTAGAATTGAATCCGCCTAAACAACGTAATCAGCAAAACTGACGTGAATCTATTCGCAACGCTAAATCCTGAACTGAGAGGTGCGATCGCAATCAGTCTAGGAGCAATTCCGGGCGCATTAATTCGCTACTATCTCACTCTATTGTTTGCGCGATGGTTCGGAGTCCAGTTTCCTTACGGCACGTTCTTTATCAGTATCTCCGGCGCGATGCTCATGGGCTTCTTTGTCACCTTTTTTCTATCGCGAGGTATTGGTACGCCCGAATTGCGATTGTTTTTGCAGTGGGATTTCTCGGCTCTTAGTAGGGTGTTTTAAAAGTAGCCGTTGATTGCATTCACCCACTCGGAAATGAATCTCCGGGCGGGATAGCATCGCAGTGGAGTGTCTTTCAATACTTTTCAAACACCCTCTTACACCACGTTTTCGACGTATGCACTTGAGACCTCAGTGTTATTAAAATCTGGAAATCAAGGTGATGCGCTCTTTTACTGGTTAGGAAGTGCCGCGATCCGGTATTTGGGTTTAGAACTCGGCAGTTTCCTTGCTCGTAAACTGATCTAATTCCAAATCCGAGGTGAGCCACGATAGCGCATCTTCCGCCGCACCACTAAACTTCGCATTACCATTGGAATGTCACCGCGATGTCCCATCACAATCACCGCATCACCTTCCCCTAACACGGTCAATTGTTCAGGATGCGTGATCACGGTTCCATCAGCCCGACGGAGCGCAACGATAATCATCGTGCCTTTTCCGCGAACTTCAATATCTCCGATCGTGGCTCCGATCATGCCTGACTTTTGATTAATCGCAAGCTCATCAACTTGAATATCCATCTGATTGAGCAATTCATTCAGCGTATTGCGATCGTCGCCTTTGCTAAAGAAATCCAAAGTCGCCGGATGCGTAATCATGTGCGCCATTCGCAAGGCACTAATCGAAGCAGGCAATACGACTTGATCGGCTCCTGCGAGTCTGAGTTTCTTCTCAGTTGAAGGCAGTTCACCCCGCGCGAGAATCGTTAACTTCGGATTCAACTCACGAGCTGTCAGCGTGATAAACACATTCGCCGCGTCATCGGGAAGAACGGTCGCTAAAGACCTCGCATTATCGATTCCAGCTTTATACAGCACCGTATCGTCGGTTGCATTTCCAGTCCGCACCAGATAACCCAGAGATTCCGCTTGCTCGATGCGATCGGGATTATTATCAATCACGACAAACAGCACTTGAGCATCCGCGAGTTTTTTCGCCAAAATTTGTCCCATCCGCCCAAAGCCACAGATAATCACATGATCTTCGAGCGCTTTAATCGTCTCCGACATACGTTTTCTTTGTAGAATCTGCTTGATTTCGCCTTCTGTCACCATTTGCACAAAGCCACCGACCGCATACACCGCAGATGATGTGCCACCGATAATGACTAACATCGTAAAAATTCTCAATTCTGGCGTGTTCACGGGTCGGACTTCCCCAAAACCCACGCCGAACACCGTGATCACCACCATATAGAACGCCTCAAGCGGCGACCAACCCGCAGCAATGTAACCCAATGTCGCGAGAAAAACAGTAATCAGAAAAAAGACGACTCCGGTAAGAATTCGCCTAAATGAGGTTTGCATACTGCGATCGCAATTCTTAGTGCCTTTATCATCGCAGATCTACACTCATCCGGTCTGTTCGCTTAGCAACGGTCATATTTTTAACGGTGCGATCGCGTTTGTTACATCCAATGAATCAAGCTGAATCTGACTCAAGAATTCTTGAATAATTGATCTAATCCCTTTGATAAATGCGATCGAGATACATGGCGAAAACTGTTGCAGATGCGATGACCCGCGATCCAATTACGGCTCATCCTGAAACTCCGATTAACGATGTGATTAAAACGATTGCTGAGCGGCATATTAGCGGCTTACCAGTGCTCGATGCGAACGATCGCTTAATCGGCATTATTTCCGAAACTGATTTGATGTGGCGCGAAACGGATGTCACACCGCCCGCTTATATCATGCTGCTTGATAGTGTGATCTATCTCGAAAATCCAGGGCGATACGAAAAAGAACTCCACAAAGCGTTGGGACAGACTGTGGGAGAGGTGATGAGTTCAGCACCAGTGACCACCACACCCGATACGCCTCTTTCCAAAGCTGCCAAAGTAATGCACGATCGCAAAGTTCATCGTTTACCCGTTTTAGATTCCTCCGGTCACGTGGTTGGAATCTTGACTCGTGGCGACATCATTCGCGCAATGGCGGCAGAACAAGCTTGATTTATCCGAGATTTACAAATGACTACACCTGATTCGATTCGAGACTTATTACAATCCCAAGATTTTGGCGATCGCTTACGTGGAGTGAATCTACTCCGAGACATTGATCCGGCGATCGCGTTTGATTTAATTCAAATTCCCGTCGCAGATAGCAATGTCCGAGTCAGATACGCCGCAGTCAGCCAGCTTGCTTCATTAGGAAGCCAGGATCGAGACAAAGCACTCTCCCTGTTGAAAGTTGCCCTGGCTGATATCGAACCGGATATTCAAGCAGCAGCAGCGGACTCGATTGGAGCATTAAAACTAACCGAAGCGTATGAAGAACTCGAATCGCTCTACCGGAGAACTCCGGAGTGGCTCGTGAGTTTCAGTGTGATTGCGGCGTTGGGAGAATTGGGCGATCCGCGATCGTTCGAGTTACTGACCGAAGCTTTAACTTCGGATAGCGATCTCGTGAGAACCGCAGCGATCGGATCACTCGGAGAATTAGGCGATGTCCGAGCGGTAGAATTACTGACTCCGTATGCCACTGATCCGGATTGGCAAATTCGGTTTCGAGTGGTGCAAGCGTTGGCGCGGTTGAATACTCCGGAAGCACGATCGACGATCGAAACGCTGACGCACGACGAAACCGAGCAAGTTGCAGAACAAGCGAAACAAGTTCTCGCTGCGTGATTTTCCGGATTTGCGATCGGAGTCGGCGAAAAATTCGTTAAATTCCCGCATCGATGCCCGTATCTTCTCCACCAAGGTATGGGCATCTTTGCGTGTGTAGTAGCAAATGAGACAACTTAATTTCAGTAACACGACAAGTTTGGGACTGACAAGATCCTTACAAAAACCTCGTGATCTCCGTAGTGAGCTTGAAGCTTAAGTAAATAAGTGGGTACGGATAGGGCATCCACGCAGTATCCGTAATAACCTGTATATATCGAAGACAGGAACCGCAAGCCGCCCTCAGAAATACCGAGTTCCTCCGCTTTAATCCTAAATTTTACTGACTGTGCATTTCTACTTCTAGAACTTCTCAGATTGGAATATTCACCATGAACAAACTCTCTCTTTCTGTGCTCGCGGGTGTGGTCGCTAGTGGAACGATCGCAACGCTTCAGCCCTCTGCTCAAGCTGCTTCTTTTTCCTTTAATGCTCAAGATGCCGTTTCTGCGGGCTGTGTTGGACAAACAACCTGCACCGTCAACGATTTCTTCACTTTGAGCACAACCACGACCCGCAACGGTCAACCCCCACTCATCACCCAAAAAACCGTAGGGGGTGTACTCGGATTGGGCATCGACAGTAGCCTCAACAAAGATGGCGAAACCGCTAGAAACCAATCAGTGGGCGAAATCGACATCGATGAAATCTTCAAGGTTGACTTCAAAAAGGCGGGTGTGCTGAAGTCGTTGGATCTGAGCTTCCTTTATCGTCCTGGTGTGTATGCGGATGACGTATTTGAGGTTGCACTCGTGACCGCTGACAACGGCATTAAGACTGGAACGCTCACCGTAACAGGTTTAGCCTCTGCGGTTTGGAGCTTGGGAGGTACGGTGCTCAACCTTTCACCGTCTAGAAAGGACGACGGTGGTTCCTATAGCATTATCAATCCGTTTGGCGATTTGAAAATCAAAGGAATCAGCATGACCGCAGTGCAGCAAAAAGACGCGAACAACAAGCTTCCGGCAGGTGCTAAGAATTCTGATTTTGCGTTGTCGCGTGTCGAAGTGACGAAAGTACCTGAACCTGCGACGTTGCTCGGTCTCGGTGTGGTCGGTCTGGCAGCATTTGCGCGTCGTCGTCAGGTCGCGAAGGCAGATTAATGTTTGGATGCAGCTAACTCTAGTTTGGGTGCGATCGCTCTTCGGAACGATCGCATTTTTTTATGAGAATTCGACGGATAAGCTCACGGTTGTATTCATCGTGGCTCCAGGCTCGATCGACAAAATGCGATCGCCTGTATTCAAAGCATTCCGAGGTGCGCTCCAAGGTTCCAAACAATAAAAATCTTTTCCCTTCACTGTCCAAAAGACGAGGATCGGAAATTCATTCGCCGCAGTCAGTGTAATTCGAGTATGGCGGCTCAAATCGTTGACATGAGAGACTTGGCGACTGGTTTCGAGAAATGCCCAGTCGATTTCATCTTGAGCAAAATCGAACGTGTTGAAAAACGGATAGCGGTCTTGAGTACGTTGATCGAGCGCTTCAGAGGCGGGAATCTCAAACCGGAGTTGATGTTTTTCGAGTGCGAGAAAGTAGGGATGAAAGCCGATCGAGAACGGCATCGCTTCGTCTGAAAGGTTCGAGATCGTTTGGTCGATCGCTAATGTTTGACCTCTCAAGGCATAAGTAAATTCCAATCGGAACTGAAACGGATACTTCTCAAGCGTTTGAGCATGACTGGAAAGCCCGATCGTAAAACTCAATTCTCCATCGGTTTTTTGCCCCAAGACTTCCCAAGGTAAATCTCTTGCAAATCCATGCTGTTTCAGCGTGTAAGTTTCGCCCTTGTACGTATAAGTATTGTTTGGGAGATTGCCGCAAATCGGAAACAGAATCGGAATACCGCCTCTCACCGAAAGCGTGGGATCGGCAAAACGAGCGGTATCCATATAGAGCAGTTCTCGACCTTGGACTTGCCAACTGGTGATAATGCCGCCGCGATCGGGGACAATTTCGAGCTTGGAATTAGAAGCTCGATCGAGCAGGACGTATGTGTCGAATTGTTGACGACGACGTTCGATAGAAAACACAGGCAGGTGAATAAAGGGTGTTAAGAATTTGGGTCAGGAATGGCAGGCAGTTCGGCATACCGACGACGACCCGGTTCAATGCTATTAGACGGTGTGAGACGATCGAGAGCGCCCGGATTCGTTTGACGATCGCTTTGGTGATTCGTTGCCTGCGGACTGGGTGCAGACTGAGGAACCATCGGAGCCGGGGATTGACCGTTCTGATTGATGAATGAGTTGTTATTCCACGGTTGGTCGGAAGGAGTGGGTTGAGCAGTGGGATCAGGGCTGGATGGAGTGCTCGAAGCGTCCGGACTCATCTCAGGTGAGGGTTCCACAACCGGAGAAGACTGCGAGTCGGTTGGAAGTTCCGGGGCTGGGGTCGATTCAGAGGAAGGCTCTGAAACCGGAGCAGAATCCGAATCCGTTGAGGGTTCCGAAGACGGAACAGAGTGCGAATCCGACGGAGTTTGGTCGATCGGTGAATCCGGTTTCACGATCGAGTCTCCTGAAGGCATCACTGTATTCGATCGAGCATCAATGATCGTGGGCGACTTTAACGATTGCTGGAACACATCAGACACAGATTCGATTTGGTGCAGAATTTCAGTTCCGCGATCGCCTGTTGCGACCCGTGGCTGAAATCCTTGCACTTCAACAGGTAACAACTCGACTTTCATTTGCCGATCTTTGTTGAGAGCAACTCGCAGTAAGGCGCTGTCATAATCGCTTTCCGCCTTACCCCCGAAGATGAAATTGCCCAACGAATAGACGATCGGACGACCTTTATAAATCTCTGCTCCTTGCAGAATGCTGGAGTGATGCCCCACGACGAGATCGGCTCCTTGGTCGATCGAGAATCGTGCCAATGCCATCTGAGCATCGTTCGGATACTTGGAAATGTCGTCGCCCCAATGGAAATTCACAATCACCCAATCCACTTGACCCCGAATTGCTTGGATATCCGCTGCGATGCGATCGTTCTGTTTCAAGTTGGTTCCGGGTTTCGCGTCTCCGGCTGCTTGATCGTCTGCCCCGAAATAACCGAGATAAGCGACTCTCTGCCCATCGACATCGAGAATTTCTGGGCGACGAGCTTCTTTCGCGTCTCGTCCCGCTCCGAAGTGCCGAATTCCGGCTTGATCTAGAGTTTTAATCGTTTCTTCTAATCCCGCACCCTGATAATCCATAATGCGATTATTTGCCAGGTTCACGAGTCCGATTCCGCCGTTTTTGAGGACTTCTACCTTGGTCGGCTCGGCTTTCAGCGGATCGCTCTTGGTCGAATCAGTTGCAGTCGTAAACGGGGCTTCGAGATTGACGATCGAGACATCCGCCAATTTGGTTTCCTGAAGTGCCGCAAATGCCCAGTTCGTATCCTCTTTCACCATGTCGGTATAGTGCTGCGTTAGAGAGACATCGCCTCCGAAGAGCAAAGTCGCCGTTCCATCTTGGGACGTGCCCGCCGTTTCGACTTGCACAGGTTCTAACGCGGTTGTGACGGTATTCGATCGTACTGTTTCCGAATTTGCGGCAGTGGCGGTCTTTTGTTCTGTCGGAGAATCAGCGTAACCGAGCCAGCATCCGAAAATAAAAGCAGCAGCAGTCGTTCCGGTGAGAAGCAGCGATCGTAAAGCGCGGAACTGAACTTTCTGCCGTGTGACCTGTCGAATCTTCGTTTTTAGCTCGGTCTGTGAAGGTTGCGGCTCTGAAGTTTCTGCCAGTTTTGCGCGACGAGCGGGGGAAACGACGCGAACCGATTTGCGCCAGAGCATCTGAGGCTTACCGATGAATCGAGCCACGACCTGAACGCCATCGATCGCATCGGAATTCAGCTTCCAGATGTGATGACAGATAAACCGCACTAAACTCTGCTGAAATTCAGGAGAGGTGGCATCGATTTCGGGCGAAGGATGGAATTCGACTAAAACACGAATACAGCCGGATTGAGGAGCGGATTCGGCTTGAGCAAACAGATTATGGGGAAGCAGAAACACATTCAGCCAGTAAGCGATCGCACTTGCATCACCACGACGCGCTCTCTCCTCCACTGAAGGCTGACTTGATTCAGTTGCGTAACCCATACTGTTTCGACTCCACACGCATCATGTCACAGATTAGTAATACTGCAATTCTCGGAAGTTGAACGAATTTTATGGCATAAAAGCCGATTTTTGTCACATTACAAGAAATATTTTTTGCATAGCACCGCAATATTTCTATCAATACTCCGATTCATAGACCCACAAGACCCCGATCGCCACTCTAGGAAGCGAGTAGGATAATCATGATGACTGTATTCACCATTGCCCATGTCTGTTGATCCTAATTTGGCTTCATCTCATACGACCAACGGAACGAATAACGGTGCAAGTTCTGACATTTCTTCGATTCCCACTCGCGCAGAAATCTCTCGTGAACGCACGGCTGCTCATCAATCACCGCACCGATTTGGCGCACCGCCTCCGAATCTGAATCGATCGCTAATCTTGATCGTGGCGCTGTTGGTGATCTCGATCGGGCTATTTCTGAATCAGTTTTGGATGATTTTGGCAGGCTCGATCGTGGCGCTGTTGATTTCGGCTCAGATTCTTTATCCGTCGGTGAAGCCCGTTGTGATAGAAATTCTCACCGAGCAAGATCAGGGAATTGTTTTGGGGTCGATTGGGGCGTTATTTGGCTTGATCGGGTTGCTCAAAATCGTGGGATTCGATCGAACACTCGGAGAACTTTATCAAAATCTTCAGTGGGATGCGATCGGGGCACTCGGTGAAGTGTTCGGTGCGTTGGGACAAATTTTGATCGCGATTTTGGCAGTGTATATTGCGTGGCGACAGTACATTATCTCGATCGAACTCACCGTTCAGCAAAATACGATTACGCAACAACAAACGATCGATACTTATTTCCAAGGAATTTCGGATTTGGTTCTGGATGAAGAAGGATTGCTCGAAGATTGGCCTCAAGAAAGAGCGATCGCAGAAGGACGAACCGCAGCCATTCTCGGCAGTGTGGACGGTTCTGGAAAGGCGAAGATTATCCGATTCCTATCGCGTGCCAAGTTACTTTCTCCGCTGAAACGAGATTCGCGTTTAGGACGAGCAATTCTCAACGGAACAGGCGGATATGCCGAAGATCGGGTGAATGGCATTCGTGTAATCGACCTCGGCATTATGCTGGCAGCGGCGGATCTCGCAGGAACAGATCTACGCTGGACAGATTTAAGTGAAGCAAACTTAATTCGTGCCAATTTGACCGACTGTGATTTGGTCAAGACGAATTTCTCTCGCACTGTTCTCTGTGGTGCAAGTCTGCGCGGAGCCGATTTAAGCGGAACACGATTCTTCTATGGCAAAGCAGAAACCGCTTCTCCCCGTAGCCGAACTGAACCTCCGAATTTCAAAACTGGAGCTTATACGGGTGCGGTCGTTGAGAATGCCGACTTTACCGGGGCAGAAGATATGACTGAGGATCAGCGGTATTACTGCTGTGCTTGGGGTGGGGCAAAGACGCGCGGGACGATTCCAGGCGGGTGTGAAGGAATTCCGAACAAATTAGGTAGATAAGAAAACAAGGGCACAGGGGCATCTTTCGATGTTCCGTACCCTTGATGCTATCCTTTGGGACACTCGATCGCAGTTTGGAGCAATTGCATCGACGCTCCAAACTGCCAAACTTTGCTAAACCTTGGTTAAGGGTGAAATCACCCTGATCTAGAAGGAAGTCGATCGCACAATCGCACTGCACGATCGACTCTGTTGCACTAGACTTTCTTCACCTTCAAGCTCTTGAGATATTCTCCCGGATTGGCAGCATCGAACTTCGTGCCATCAAAAAAGGTCTCAACGCCACGGCTCGTCTCCTTCGGAACGTCTGCATCAGCGATTCCCGCTTCTTTCGCAGCTTCTTTCCAAAGATCTTCCCGATTGGTTTTATCCACCAATGCTTTCACATCAGTTTCAGCAGGCAGCATTCCCCACCGAATGTTCTCAGTCAGGAACCAGGTATCGTGGCTCTTATATGGGTAGGACACGCTGCCTTTGCTGTCTTTCCAGTAGAGCGGACCCATTTGGGCATCGTTGATTTCGGGCTGACCGTCGCCCATGTTGTATCGACCTGCAAGCGGCGGTTCGATGATGTTCGCAGGCAGGTTGAGAAACTCCCGTCCGCTGAGGATTTGCGCCAGTTCCTTGCGGTTTGCCTGATTGTCACACCACTGTTGCGCTTCCATTAAGCCTTTCATGATGGCTTTGGCAGCTTTCGGATGCTTGTCTACCCAGTCAGCTCTCATGCCAAAGTATTCTTCGGGGTGGTCTTTCCACATTTGAGCGGTCAGTGTCCCCATAAAGCCAATGTTGTCTGCCAAAATGCGGAAGGGCCAAGGGTCTCCGGTGCTGAATCCGTCCATTGTTCCGGTCTTCATGTTGGCGACCGTTTGGGCAGGAGGAACCACGATCAGTCTCACATCGGTATCGGGATTGAGTCCGCCTGCTGCAAGCCAATAGCGAATCCAGAGTTCTTGGTTTGCACCAGGGAAGGTATAGGCTGCGGTAAACGGTGTCCCTTTCGAGGCAAGCTCTTTTAAGTAATTTGCGCCACCTTTAGATAAGTCGAGGTGGAGATTCTTGCCGAGGTGCTTATTCGCGATCGCAATTCCATTTCCATGCGTGGAGGTTTGCAGCATTACGTACATCGGAACTTTCCGGTTGTCCGTGATGCTACCGTCGGCAATTCGATACGGCATTGGCATTTGGAATTGTGCACCGTCGATCCCGCCACCGCCTGCACCGATGACGATGTTATCGCGCAGAGATCCCCAGGAGGATTGTTTTAGGACTTGCACATCGGTCATGCCGTATTTGGCGAAGAACTGCTTTTCTCGTGCAACGATGAACGGCGCAGCTTCAAGAATCGGCAAGTAGCCCAAGCGAGCCGTGGTCACTTCCGGAGCAGCACCGCTACCCGGATTGACCGCAGGCACAGCCCCTGGAGAAGCGGGCGCGGACGTATTTCCTCCACCTGCACTGGGGGGATTACCGAGACAGCCTTTGAGTGCGATCGCACTAATTCCTGATGCGGTCACGGTGAATAAGAATCGACGGCGTGAATACTGACTCATAACAACGAATCTCCTAACCAACAAAATCGCTATTTTTTGACATGAGAAGCCGTCAGGAGTAATCCCAAAGTGACAGCTTTTTGAAAAGTTAAGCTGAGTACGAATTAGATTGAATTCTCAACACAAATTCAGCGACCAAGAGGACGCAAAGCCGTACAGTATCTCGCACTTTCTAATGTTTGGACAAACAGGTAGAAGCTGCAACCGAACGACATTTGTATCTGCGTTCAAGTATTCAATTAAGAAATAAACTTTGAAGAAATTTGTTGTTTCCTCTCTGATGAGAATCAGTTTATAGCCTTTTATGGTGAACGTGAATAGGCTAGGAATAAAACAATAAGAGTAATATCCAATCGATTCAATAAGTTTTCATTTTATGTTGTTTTTGTAGGTAATTCTTCTCATTCACGCTGAGCAATTATCAGAATCGAGTTTGAATGATACAAATCCTGAAAATGCCTGAAAGCTCGATGAACAGAAATATTGAAGAAGCCAAATTAATTGAGGGAGTACTTTTATTAAGATTAGATTGAATCTATTAATCGCAAAGGTTTCTACTGCTGAATTCCATCTCCAAAATAATGGAATTCACGCGCTTATTGATTCTCTAAATAGATCAGAATCAATTCAAATTCATTTACATAACTTCATTTCTACAATCTCTATGAATTCAATTGAGAAACGCAGATCTAGAATCATTGAGTAGAACATATTGCAAAGATTGAAAAATGCGCTTCTTTTTAATTGCTGGAGCGATTCTTGCTGGAATTTCCGTAGCGGGTGGTGCATTCGCGACTCATGCCTTGAGAGGAAAATTAGACGATCGCGCTTTAGAGATTTTTGAAACCGGAGCGCGATATCAGATGTATCACGCGATCGCATTAATTCTGGTGGCTCTTTTTATCCGACAAACTGAATTTTCAGATCCGCTTTTAACCGCTTCAGGAATTTCATTTATCACTGGAATTGTGTTGTTTTCGGGCAGTCTCTACGCCTTGTCACTATCTGGAGTAAAGATTCTAGGTGCGGTGGCTCCGTTGGGTGGAGCGGCATTTATGGCAGGATGGCTTTGTTTGGCGATCGCGGCTTGGCGCTTGAAACCATAATTTGAGAATTTGTGTCACATTGAATTAGTTCGATTCCTTACTTTCCCTATGTGTCGTTTGCTTGCATATTTAGGGCAGCCTGTGTTGCTCGATCGCTTAGTTTCCCAATCGGATCACTCGCTCGTGGTTCAAAGCTATCAGCCCAAAGAAATGACCGCTGGTACGATGAATGCCGATGGGTTTGGAGTCGGTTGGTATCATCCCACTCGCGAAACCGAACCGTTTACTTATCGCAGTACTTTACCGATTTGGAACGAGACGAACTTACAAAGTTTAAGTCGCTATGTCGAATCGGGCTGTGTGCTGGCGAATGTGCGGAGTGCAACCGTAGGATTGGCGACGGATTTGAGTAATACTCAGCCGTTTCACTATGCGTCGATTTTGGGAATGCACAACGGATTTATCAAAGACTTTCGCCAAACCTTGTATCGTCCAATGCGCGATCGCTTAAGTGATTTGGCTTATCAATTGGTAGAAGGCTTAACCGATTCCGAGCATCTTTTCGCGACTGTGATCGATGAATTGGAAACGAGTGCAAATCTAACCGATGCGCTGCACAAGACGTTAAAGATTTTGACTGAACTGGCTGAAAAAGATCAGGTTCCGTTTTCTGCCAATCTGATTTTGAGTGATGGCTCTCAGTTAGTGGCTTCTCGCTATGCTCAAGGAGTCCAGACCCCAACGCTCTACTATCTGCAAAACGATCCGAATTTCCCAGACTCAGTGCTGATTGCCTCGGAACCGATCTTTGAGGGAAAGTGGAAAGCGTTGCCCGATCGCAGTTTGTTGACCGTTGATCATGATTTTGAGCCAGATATCACTCCGATCTGAGTTACGCCACTCGATGCAGGAATGTCGATCGAGGACGCTAAAACTCATTCAATCGCTCGATTACGAAACTTTTTGCACTCAAGCACATCCTGATTTCAGTCCGATCGGGTGGCATGTGGGACATATTGCTTATACCGAAGCGCTCTGGATTTTGCAGCGATGTGCTGGATATCCGCCTGTGTTTCCTGAATATCATCGATTGTTTGCTCAGGATGGATTGCCGAAGTGCGATCGCGTTCGTTTACCTGCGATTGAGACGGTTTTGGACTATCTAGAAACGGTGCGATCGAAAGTCTTTGATTACTTAGCGATCGCGCCTTTGGATGAACAGGAACGATTGTGGAAATGGCTGCTCCAGCACGAATCTCAGCATGTTGAAACGATCTCGATCGTGCTTGCATTATTGGGGCGGGCTTCGTTTGGGGCGGGTGGAAGCCCCCTAAATCCCCCACTCGTGGGGGACTTTGAATCGGATGATTCTGAGGATTGTGGGGGAATGATTTTGATTCCGGCGGGTTCGTTTGTTCAGGGGAGTGAGGCGATCGAGGCTCAGGATAATGAACGTCCGCCGCACGAAGTTTATCTAGAAGCGTATTGGATCGATCGCGCTCCTGTCACGAATGCAGAATATCGATCGTTCATCGAAGCGGATGGCTATCAAAATCCGCAATGGTGGTCAGAGCAAGGATGGGAATGGCTTCAAGCAAATCAAATCACCCATCCTCTATATTGGTTCTCCTCTTCAAAGTCCCCCAGAATGGGGGATTTAGGGGGCACAATCCCCCACCGAAGCGAAACTTCTCCCGTTTGCGGTGTGAGTTGGTATGAGGCAGATGCCTATTCGCGATTTGTCGGAAAGCGACTTCCAACCGAAGCAGAATGGGAAAAAGCCGCTCAATATCAAAATATGCTCGGTGAAGTTTGGCAATGGACAGCGACTTGGTTTGAGGGCTATCCCAACTTTGAGAGCTATCCGTATCCAGGCTATTCGCGAACTTATTTCGATCGAGCACATCGCGTTCTGAAAGGTGGAAGCTGGGTCACGTATCCGTGGGCGATGCGAAACTCCTTCCGAAACTGGTATTATCCCCACGTCCGAGAAATTTTCTCTGGCTTTCGCTGTGTTTCTGGTGTGTAAGGAGTAGCTGTGATTTCAAGTATTTCTGATCGTGTTCATTTGACTTATTTAGTCGATCGCTCAACCCCCTCTGAAGACGAACTTCATCCCGGTAGCGATGTGGTTCTCGGATTGAGCCAAACCCCGAAAACGCTACCGCCTCGATATTTTTATGACGATCGAGGTTCTCAACTGTTTGAACAAATCACCGAGCTTCCAGAGTATTATCTCACTCGCACTGAGACGGCGATTCTCAAATCCTGTGCGCCTGAAATCGCTCAAATCACCGGAGCTTGTGAACTGATCGAACTCGGTAGCGGCAATTCGACCAAAACGAGACTTTTATTAGATGCGTATCGATCGGCTGGCTATCCGCTCGTCTATTGCCCGATCGACATTAGCGCCGGAATTTTGGAAAGTAGCGCTCACAGTCTCTTGCAAGATTACCCGGAGCTAGAAGTTTACGGACTGGTCGGAACTTATGAACTCGCCCTAGAGAAATTACCGAAAACGCACCTTCCAAGCCGCCTGATCGGCTTTATCGGCAGTACCTTGGGGAATCTAAATTCAGAAGAATGTGACCTATTTCTCGATCGCATCGCCAATGCGCTGAAATCAAAAGAGTATTTTCTACTTGGAATTGATTTACACAAATCGACCGAACAACTCGAAGCGGCATACAACGATCGACAAGGTATCACTGCTCAATTTAACTTAAATATGTTGCGCCATCTCAACCAGCGATTTCAGGGAGATTTCGATTTAGATCAATTTCAGCACGTGGCAATTTATAACGAAACCGATCGACAAATTGAAATGCACCTGCGGAGTTTGCGATCGCAAATTGTGCATCTCCAAGCATTAAATTTAACCGTTGAATTTGCCGAGGGTGAAACGATTCTCAGCGAAATCTCGCGCAAATTTGACCTCGATCAAATGAAAAAGCTCTTGACAGAAAAACAACTCCCCTGCATCCAATCTTGGACAGATTCATCCTCCGCCTTCGCTGTTTTACTTTGTCAACGTATCTAAAGTTGAAAAAGTCGAGTTTAATCTCAACTTGGGCATCCTAAATAGCATCCAGTACTCGACATATTTGGGCAGTTCTAATCCTTAAAATTGTTAGAAGCTGCCCTTTTTTTGGAAAATCTATATAAACTGATATGGACAAACCCGGAGATCTGATCTTGAATATTAGTAGAATCACTGAAAAGATCAAAAAATCCTGGATTGAGTCACGATTATCAGAATAGGGTTTAGGAGAAGATTCGCGTTGCAATCCAGCATAAAGGTGAAGGGGAGATGAGTGAGACAACATCATTTTTAGGAGGCGCGGCACTCGCAGGACTCGCGGCTGTCATTTTATTAAGAGGAGGAGTCGGCAGCACCAATGCACCCGTTCTTTCTCCCTCTCAGCCTCTCCCCAACTACGGCTATTCCGTTCAGCCTGGTGTTCCGGTTCCGACAGTTCCCCCCGCAGCAACTGGAATCGGAACCGACGTGGATAAACAACGGGCTGAAACCGAACAACTGAGAGCACTCGTCGAGCAGCAACGGGTTCAAACCGAGCAGCTCAAAACGCAACTTCAGAGCCAGCAAGCCTTGATTGAAACGCTGAATGCTCAGAATAAAGCAGCGTTAGCAAATCCACCGAAACCCCCAGACCAAGGGATTGAGAATAATCCTGTGTTCTCGAATCTGCTTTGGATGCTGGGTGGCGTGATTCTCACCTTTGGGGGCGGGATTGCGCTCGTGGGAATGTTCGTTCTATTTGCGAAACAGCAGCGACCTTCTCGCACGATCGAGGTCGTTCACGACGAATATCCGGGCTACCTCTCGAATCGTCGTCGGACTCAAATGTTGCCTGCTCGTCGATCGATTCGTCGCGTTGAAGCAGAGGAAATCGATTAGTAGTACAGTGTGAAGTGGCTTTTTGCAATCTCACTTCCAAATGTATAAAGCAATTTTCAAAAGCGGGTATCCGATGCAGCGGCGATTTACGCCTTATCTGTTTCTGTTGCCCGCTTTGATCGTGTTGGGGTTCACCGTTTTTTATCCTGCTCTGCAAGCGTTTTATCTCAGTTTCACAAGCTACGACTTGATCACAGAGCCGCAGTGGATCGGATTGAAGAATTTTCAGCGATTGAGCCGCGATCCGGTGTTCTGGCAGGCATTACGGAATACGGTGCTGTATCTGGTGTGTGTCGTTCCCGTTTTGACGATCGCACCTTTAGCCCTAGCAATCCTCGTCAATCAAAAACTGCGAGGAATTCGCTGGTTTCGAGTCGCATACTACACACCTGTGATTATTTCGATGGTCGTGGCGGGAATTGCTTGGAAGTGGTTGTACTCAGATAACGGATTATTGAATCAATTTTTGAGAGCAATCGGCTTTGAGGGTGTGCCCTGGTTGACTGATCCAAATCTGGCGCTATTTAGCGTGATGGTCGTAACGATTTGGAAAGGGTTGGGCTACTACATGGTGATTTATCTCGCAGGATTGCAGTCGATTCCGGCAGACTTGTATGAAGCAGCATCGATCGATGGTTCTGATGGATTTCGCAAGCACTGGGATATTACCGTTCCGCTGATGAAGCCTTATCTATTCCTCGTTGCGGTGATTAGTGCAATTTCAGCGACGAAAGTGTTTGAAGAAATTTTCATCATGACCCAAGGGGGTCCGTTGAATAGCTCGAAAACGATCGTATTTTACGTGTATGAGCAGTACACGAAATTGGAAATTAGCTATGCCTGTACGATCGGGCTTGTGATGTTTCTGATGATTTTGTGTCTATCGATCGTGCGGTTACTCGTGCAGCGATCGACAGACACCGACAATTTGGGAGACAAAGAACTCGATCAGCCTTCAACCATGCTGCGATAGGCATCAGCGGACAGCGCATTCTCAAGTTCAGACGGATCGCTGACTTGCACCTTGATCAACCAGCCAGAAGTATACGGATCATTGACTAAATTTTCCGGTGCATCGACCATTTCCGTATTCGCTTCCAAAACCGTTCCACTCACCGGAGATTTCAGATCTTCCACGGCTTTTACCGATTCCACCGTGCCGAAATTTTCGCCTTTTTGCACCTCGGTTCCTGGCTCTGGTAATTCCAGAAACACAATATCGCCCAGTTGGTCGATCGCGAATGCGGTAATCCCGATCGTGGCAGTATCACCATCGAGTTTTGCATATTCGTGAGAGTCGGTATATTTCAGCGTGTCAGGATAATCGAATGCCATGAGCGGATCGGGGGTCAAATTTCAATTTCTATTCTATTTGGTTGCGCGATAGAACGGACGCTTCACGACGATCGCGCCGTAATTTTTCCCACGAATGCCAATTTCCACAAGCTGTCCCGGTTTCGATAATTCGGTGGGCACATATCCAAGCGCGATCGCTTGTCCGACCGTCGGCGCTAACGTCCCACTCGTGACAATTCCGACTTCTTCACCTTCAGCAAAAATCGGATAATCGTGTCGCGCGATATTGCGTCCCTGCATTTGTAAGCCGACGAGTCGTTTCTTCACGCCGTTCTGTTTCTGATCTTCGAGAATCGATCGACCAATAAAATCGCCTTTCGTATCGAGATGCACGAGCCAGCCTAATCCCGCTTCGAGTGGCGTTGTCGTTTCATTAATGTCCTGTCCGTAAAGTGCCATTGCTGCTTCTAATCGCAAGGTGTCTCGCGCTCCGAGTCCACAAGGAACAACACCTGTATCGAGAAGAGACTGCCAAAGCTCGATCGCGCCTTCAGGATCAAGCATCACTTCAAAACCATCTTCTCCGGTGTAACCCGTTCGGGCGACGAAGGCAGAATGACCCAGGATTTTCGTTTCTAGATGGGCGAACGGTTTGAGATGAGACAGGTTCTGATCGACGATCGCATTCAAATGTTCAACCGCTTTCTTTCCTTGAACTGCGATTAAAGCTTGAGAGTCTGAAAGATTTTGGAATTCAACGCCGTCCAAGTTTGCCGCCATCCAGTCGTAGTCTTTCTGCGTCGTTGCCGCATTCACGATCACTGTCCAGCGATCGTCACCCTGAAAATAAAAAATCAAATCATCAATAATGCCACCTTGTTCATTCAGCAGCACCGTGTATTGTGCTTGTCCGGGTTGTAGACGGCTCAGATCCGAGGGAACAAGCCGCTGAATCTGAGTCAATACATCTTTGCCGCTGAGCGTGAATTTGCCCATGTGGGAGATATCGAACATTCCAGCATCCGATCGAACAGCGTGATGTTCTTGAGTAATTCCGCCAAATTGAACAGGCATTTCCCAACCGGAAAACCCGACCATCCGGGCATTCAGCGAAACAGCTAAATCATACAAAGGGGTACGGCGCAAAGAATTCAAGGGAGCAACTCACAACGAAAAGACATCATTCCAAAATTATCATTTCTCTTGATTTTGATTTGTGAATGTATCCTAGATTGCAAACTTCTCGAAATTTTCCTCGATCGATCCCCAATTTGAATTCTCTACCCGAAACCTCTTGCCAACTTTGCCATCCAGACCCAAACTAATGGTGGGAGTCGAAGTGGAAGTGCGAGGTTATTTTGTGAAAAAGGTATTAGCAATAATCCTGGGAGGGGGCGCTGGAACCCGTTTGTATCCGTTGACGAAACAACGAGCCAAACCTGCTGTGCCTCTCGCCGGAAAGTATCGACTCATTGACATTCCAGTGAGTAACTGCATCAACTCTGAAATTTTTAAGATCTACGTTCTAACGCAATTTAATTCTGCTTCTCTCAACCGCCATTTGAGCCGCGCTTACAATTTCTCAGGCTTTAATGAAGGCTTTGTCGAAGTGCTGGCTGCCCAACAAACGGCTGAGAATCCCAATTGGTTCCAGGGGACTGCTGATGCGGTACGTCAATATATTTGGCTGTTTCAAGAGTGGGATATTGACGAGTATTTGATTCTTTCGGGTGATCATTTGTACCGGATGGATTATCGCGAATTTGTGCAGCGTCACCGCGATACGGGTGCAGATATTACTCTGTCGGTTGTGCCGATGGATGACGATCGCGCTTCAGATTTCGGCTTGATGAAAATCGATAATTCTGGACGGGTGATCGATTTCAGTGAGAAGCCGAAAGGGGACGCGCTAAAAGCGATGCAGGTGGATACGACCGTTCTGGGATTAACCGCAGACGAAGCCGCTCGAAATCCTTACATTGCTTCGATGGGGATTTATGTGTTCAAGCGGGAAGTGCTGGAGAAACTGCTAAAAGAAGCGCCCAATCAAACGGATTTCGGAAAAGAAATCATTCCGGCTTCATCAAATCGGTACAACGTGCAAGCGTATTTGTTTAACGATTATTGGGAAGACATTGGAACGATCGCGGCTTTCTACGATTCCAATTTGGCACTCACACAGCAGCCTTATCCGCCGTTTAGTTTCTACGACGAAACCGCTCCGATCTATACTCGTCAACGCTTCCTGCCACCGAGCAAATTCCTCGATTCTCATGTGACCGAGTCGATTATCGGTGAAGGCTGCATTCTGAAGAATTGTCGAATCCATCATTCGGTGTTAGGAGTTCGATCGAGAATCGAAGCCAACTCCGTCGTCGAAGATTCCCTGATCATGGGTTCTGACTTCTATGAAGGTCACGCAGAACGGCAATCTGGAACCGATTGCGGTACACCGAGAGTTCCATTGGGCATCGGTTCTGACACGATTATTCGTCGCGCCATTATCGATAAAAATGCTCACATCGGCTGCAATGTGCAAATCGTGAACAAAGATCGGGTTCAAGAAGCCGATCGAGAAAATCTCGGTTTCTATATTCGTAGCGGCATTGTTGTCACATTGAAAGGTGCAATCATCCCCGACGGAACCATTATCTAAGGTTCACTTAATTCTGTTAATCGGCTTACCAGGGAGCGGGAAATCAACATTCGCCCGCTCTCTTTTCAATGCGCGTATTATTTCAACGGATGCCATTCGCGCTCAATTGTTCGGGGAAGAAGCGATTCAGGGCAGTTGGTTAAAGATTTGGTTAGAAGTACGATCGCAGTTTGATCAAGCTGTCGCCGCGATCGCACAAGATGAAATCGAATTTGCGATTTACGATGCGACCAATGCAGTCAGAAAGCAGAGACGAGCCGCGATCGCACTCGCTCGAAAATGTGGATTCACACAAATTACGGGCATTTGGATCAATCCGTCGATCGAGATTTGTTTAGAAAGGAATAAAGCGCGATCGCGCATTGTTCCAGAAGAAGTGATTTATCGGATGGCGCGGCGATTGTACGGAGCACCACCCGCACTAGAGGAAGGATTAGACGAGTGTATCTGGTGTGACTCAATCCAAAGCTGTCAGCGACATCTTCTTCTGCAAGGTTTGATTCGTCCGAGTCAGAACTGAGAGTTTCTGTAGCACTTCTTGAGCCAGCATTGCAAATGATCGTGATCCTGCCGTTCCTGGATTTGCTAATACAACTGGGCTAAAACTATCGATCGCTTTCGACACATTCACATCTGCCGGAATCCGCGTCTTAAACAATTTCGCTTCACTAAAATCTTCGTTTAATCGCTTCATCACTTGCCCGTAATAGCGCCCCGTCAAAATGTTATTACCCGACAGCGAGAACGCAATACCCAACATTTCTAATTCAACTTGAGTTGTATCCGTTTCGTGAGTTTCTTTCAGCTTATTAATCCGCCGTTCTAAAAGTTGAATTCCAATTAATGAGAGCGGTTCAGGTTTAGCCGGAATCATATAGAAATTACTCGCGAGCAATGCACTCCGAGTAATCAAGTTATAGCCTGGAGCACAATCGAGAATAATCAGGTCGTAATCTTTCTCGATCGGTTCCAACACTTTCCGAATTAACTGCTTCTCAAAAGTGTTCCAGACCTGTTCAAAATCAGTTTCACCCTTCTGTAATGCCGTTTTGTGTAACAGTTGGGATACTAAGAATTCATCATATAAATCAATATCACCCGGCAACAGATCGAAGCCTTTCAACTGACAAACGTATTTGTGAATCGCATCCGGGACGATTTGCGGCAGTTTTGGATCAGACGCGATCGCACGATTAATCAAATTCCGTAGCGTCCGTTTATCATTCCGCAACTTCGCAAAATCCGCAGGCGGCATCAAGCTCAACGTCGCGCTAATCTGCGTATCGAGATCGACTAAGAGAACGCGCTTTTGGTGGAATTTTGCCAGACAAGTCGCTAGATTGACGGACATCGTGGTTTTGCCAACTCCGCCTTTCATGTTCGTCATTGCGATCGTATACGTCATGTCGCCTCCGATGATTCGTCAAAATCGCTACCCGGACATTTGGGACATCATACAGCGATCTGATTTAAAGATGACAAAATCATATTGAGAATACGATCGCATTACTATATGAAAACTTTAACTTCGCAACTTTAGAATTTACGTAATCATACGGAACTATTCTGTAATTCCATCTATCACGATTACTACGAATCCCTTGTAAAGCAGTGCAATGCAGGACTTTGAGGACAATCCGCCCTTAGATTTTGACCCAGAGCAGTGTCGCAACGAAAGCGAAGTCGAAAGCAAATTGATTGTGCAGTACCTTCTGCCTGCGTTGGGCTACCGTCCGAATGATTGGCATCAAGAGGTGGCAGTTGGGAGCATTCGACTCGATTTTCTGGCGTTTGCGGCGCAAGTGATTCCGTTTGTGTTAGATGCCAATTCACCCTTGAGTGTGGCGATGGAGGCAAAAAGCCCTAAGCAAAATTTGGACCTGCACGTCCGGAAACTGGGTCGATATCTGAGCAGTTTGAATATCAGATATGGCTTATTAACCAATGGCAAGGAAATTAGAATTTACGCGAGAAATCAGGAGAAGATTCAACTGGTTTTTCAATGTAAAGGACGTGAGATTCAGCAAGAATTGAACACAATCAGAAGCCTGATCGGACGAGAATATTTGAAGAATCAGGCTGAAGAAGCCACGATCGCTCAAACGAACTTAGAAGCAAGTAGGAAACACGAAATGAAGGTGATTGCGGTTTATCACAATAAAGGTGGCGTTGGAAAAACCACCACTGTTACAAATTTGGCAGCAGCAGTTAGAAAAAAGGGCAAGAGGGTTCTGATTATTGATTTAGATAGTCAAGCAAACACGACTTTTGCAGCGGGACTCGCAAATTTTGATGACGAAGTACTCGATGAGATTGAATCGTGTTATGTTTATCACCTTTTAACATCCGAGGAGCTTTATCCCATCTCAGAAGTAGCTAGAAAAGCTCATTTTTGTGACCCCGCAATCGACGTGATTCCAGCCCATATTGGGTTAATGGATGAGGAGCGAAAACTAAACAAACTCAGCTTTACTAAAGTAACGTTGCTTGAGAAGTTGAAGGCAGTTCAAAATGATTATGACATTGTGATCATTGACACTCCTCCTTCAATGAATCTTTATTCAACGATTGCGTTGATTGCTTGCGATTATTTGCTCATTCCGTCTGACCTTAAACCGTTTGCAAACCAGGGTTTACGAAATGTGAGAACCTTTATTGAAGAGCAAAATTCATATCGACGCTATGTGAGTAAGCCTGCAATTAAAGTCTTGGGAGTCCTGCCCAGTAAAATCTCACCGATGCCAAAATTTGTCCAATTCACACTGCCAAAGCGTAAAGCGGTAATTTCTAATCGCTATGATTTTGATGTACTAGAGAGCGTTATTTTCGAGCGAGAAGACTTAGCAAAATGCGCTGAGCATAGTCACACAATCGGAGATCGAGAAATTCCTGATCCAAAATCCATTTTTGACTTTAATCCGAATTCTGCTGCTGCTCAGGAATTTGATGCTCTAGCGATGGAAGTCCTTCAGAAGATTGGAGAAGTGTAATGAGTTTAGATTCGTCTCTAATTCCAGTGAGAAAAATCGTTTCTCATGTTCCCCGATCGACATTTTTAGATGAGCAGATCGAGCAGACTGCTAAAGCAATCTTAGATGCAGAAGGAATTATTAACCCCATCATCGTACGCCAGCTTAGCTTTCAAGAATTCGAGGTTGTGGAAGGTCATCTTGAGTATTATGCTGCAGTTCGTGCCCGTGAACTTGATTTAGCAAGAGGTGAAATGACGGATGTAATTATCCTCGAACCCGAAAACGAAGCCGCAGTATTAGCGCAGATTGAACTACTTAGAACGTCAAGCCAGCAATCAGAAGCAAGTACTTTGCCGGAGACACCAATCAGCGATTCTCGCATAACGAACCTGGAGAAATTCATCGAAAAGCAGTTTAGCGAACTCAATCAAAAACACCTTGAAGAGAAAAGGAAGCTAGAGGTATTCATTCAGGAAATGCAAGCTCATTTGCCTAAACCGTTAGAGCCTCTTATTTTCTTCAATTCTGCCTCTGTTCAAGAGCTATCTACTCGATTTAAACGAATTGGATTAGATGGAAAGCGTGCAGAGAAAGTGATTTTGTCGATCGAATCCGAACGCAAGAACGGGGCTTTCATCTCGCTGATAGACGTAAGAAAACGAGTGAAAGGATTAAGTGAAACGAAGTTATTAAGCTTATTGGAGAATGCTTGATCAATCTAATTGGGTCGGTTTTTTCCGAACGCCGCTCAGTTTCAACACATCTTCCATCGTTGAGCAATAATTCTCCATTCCAAACGTGGCTGGACTAACCGGATTCAAATGTGTGAAATGTCGGTAGCGCAACGCAAATCGATCCCATTCACCCACTTGAATCCGGAATAGAAAGATAATTACATCTGCCAGCCACACGAGCGGGATTCCAAGCAGCGGTTTGCATCCGAGGTAATCGCACATTTCCTCGATCGCACTATTCACCATGATCTTCGGATTTCCCAGCACGATACTTTTCTCAGCAGGCGGATGATCCACATAATGTCGCACGACCTGACCGATATCATGTCCATGAATAAAGTGAAAACTGCCATCGGCTCGAAACAGTCGAATCAGTTTCGCCCATTTCGTTACTTCTGGAATTCCAGCGGTGATTGCCGAATAGGGATATCGTTCACCACCACCGATGACCAGCGTTGGGAATAATTTCGTAATTTTGGGTGCGATCGCTAATTTTTCTAATTTCTCACAGCAAAGATACTTCGATTTCAGATAGTCATTCCCGATTTCCATCGCTTCGGGAAGGAGTTGATTTTGTCGATCGAGAATACTAGCCGTTGAGAAATACAGGACTTGCTCGATCCGGTCTGCATCCAGCATCGAGAGCAATTCAATATTCTTATCCACATTCACAGCTTGAACACTGTCCCCACCCCAAGCGGTTGCTGCCAAGATTGCACAATCGATCGTTTTCAATAGCTCTCGATGCTGCTCGATCTCATTCATATCGGACTGAATCACAGTAATGCCCGATCGAGCCGTGACATCAATCTTCAGCTTATTCACATCTCGAACGAGCAAAAACAATTCGTGTTGGGTTTGTTGAATGAGCGCTTCGACAAGATAGTGACCAATGCAACCGCTCGCACCTGTCACAAAGATTCGCTTGGTCATTGAGGGAGAAGGATGAAGGACATGATTCTTGTGTGAGGAATCCCCTTGAATTAACAGAATATACGGATTCTGCAATTTCTGATCCCTGATCTATCTTTCATCCTTCGATTTTGCTTACCGGGAAGCTGTTAACAGTTGATCCACTTGCTTAGCCGTCTCAAAGAAGTGAGCCGCGTTTTCCTCCGGGGTATTCGGTAGAATCCCGTGTCCGAGGTTTAGAATGTGTCCTCGGTTGCCTGCTTTCCGAATCGTGTCGAGAATACGATCGCGAATAAATTCCTTCGACCCAAACAAGACACCCGGATCAAGATTGCCTTGCACTTTCACATCTTTTCCGAGTCGAGCGCGAGCATCCGCCATATCGACCGTCCAATCGATCGTTAAAATGTCCGCACCTGCTTTCGACATCCGTTCAAGCAGTCCAGCACTTCCAGTAACGAGCAGAATTAACGGCGTGTCAGGATGCACTTGTTTGATCTTGCGGAACACTTGCTGTTGATACGGAAGCGCAAATGTATCGTAATCTTGCGGACTCAGTTGTCCTGCCCAAGAATCGAACATTTGGATCACTTGAGCACCGCAATCGATTTGGTAGCAGGCATAAGTCGCGATCGCATCTGCCAACTTCGACAGTAATTGATGCAGAATCGCCGGATCAGAAAACGCCATATTCTTAATAATCGAATAGGTTTTCGATCCTTTTCCTTCGACCGCATACGCCGCCAACGTCCAAGGCGCACCGACGAATCCAAGAACGGTTGCTTCGTTCTTCACTTCTTCGCGCAGAGACTTGAGAATTGTTTTGATAAACGGCATCGTCTCTTCGGGAACCAGTGGGTGAAGTCGATCGATCTGTGCCTGCGATCGAATCGGATCAGCAATAATCGGACCCTTTCCTTCGGCAATATCCATCTCGATGCCCAATCCTGGCAAGGGAGTGACGATATCCGAGAACAAAATCACGCCGTCTGGCTTAAACGCTCTCCAAGGTTGCAGCGACACCTCGATCGCGACTTCTGGAATCTCAGAGCGTTCACGAAACGACGGATAGCGATCGCGCAAATCTCGATAGGCTTTCATATAGCGACCAGCCTGTCGCATCATCCAAACTGGGGGACGATCCAAAACTTCTCCCCGTGCTGCCCGTAACAAAAGTGGAAGTTGCGAAGAACCCGTCATGCAAGAAGCCTCTTAATAAATCCTTTTGTTTTCTACGTTTCCTAGCCTATCACTGAGCGGATCTCTCTCCGTCGCAACCCCAGGCAATGTAACGGTTTTGAAATATTCAAGGGTTGAACTTGACATCTATTTCGGTATTTAGCAAAATAGCAAATATGAACCAAGTCTACAAAGCTCTTGCTGATCCGACCCGGCGCAAAATCCTCGAACTGTTGCGCGATCGCGATCTCAGTGCAGGCGAAATCGCTGAACATTTCGATCTGGCAAAACCGACCCTTTCTGGACACTTTGCCATTCTCAAAGCAGCAGACCTAATCCAATCCGACAAAGTTGGAACCACGATCATCTATCACCTCAACATCTCAGTCTTGGAAGAGGCTTTACTGTCTTTGATGAATGCCTTCAATCTGCCCAGTCCTCACCCCTTTTCTTCAATTGGTGACTCTGATGAATAACAAGTCCTCAGTTACATTGAACAGTCTTTTAGTCTTGGCAATGTTCGCACTTTCTGTCTGGGCATGGTTTCAAATTCCCGAGACACAGCAGATTCCGGTTCACTACGGCATTGATGGAACCCCCGATCGATATGGTGGAAAATTCGAGGGACTGTTCGCAATTCCGCTGATCGGGGTGGCGTTAACCGTATTGTTTGCGATTCTTCCTCGCATTGAACCGCGATCGGAGAATTTGATGCGATCGCAAAAAGCCTATTTCATCGTGGCACTTTCTGCGATCGCTCTTTTATTAGCACTTCATGTAGCAACCGTTCTTCAAGCACTCGGCTGGCAGATTCCCGTCGCAACCGTCGTATCCGTCGGGGTGAGTCTGCTGATTGCCATGATCGGGAACTATCTCAGCAAAGTTCGCAGCAATTTCTCGTTTGGCATTCGCACCCCTTGGACACTCAGAAGCGAACAATCCTGGAATAAAACGCATCGATTAGGCGGTCGGTTGCTGTTCTTTCTTGGCATCAGTGGAATGATTGCAGCGATCGCCAATGCAAACCAGCTATTTTTGCTCTTAATTCTGGGTGGAACACTCAGCGTCACAGTCATCCTCTTCATCTACTCTTACACCGTGTGGAAAGCTGATCCCGAACGACATTAAGCGATCGACCTCTCTATCTAGTGGTGATGTTTGTAGTTAAGGAATGCCCCAAAGAATAGAGTTAAGTCTCAAGCTTTAGTGGGATTAAGCAACCCCTCGAAATTTCTATTGTGGAACTGTTCAAGGTTGAGTCCACAAATTTGAAAAGAGGATAGAACAATGACTAAATTTGCTGCAAAAATCGCATTAGCTTCTGCATTAATCTTGGCTCCGATGTCGCTGCCTGCAATGAGCCAAACCGGAACGGGAACGGGCACAGGAACCGGAACCGGAACCGGAACCACCGCAGTCGATACCGAATATCATCAAGAAGGACGGAATGGTTACTGGGGCTTGTTGGGCTTGCTCGGTTTGTTTGGTTTGCTCGGACGCAACAGCAAGCGCAATCGGGATGAATACTCCTCGACGGGCGCAACGGCATATCGTGATCCCGCAGATGTCAGTGGACGCGATCGCTACTAATTTTGGTTAACTCAGAAATTCAACGGCATGGAAGCAACGAAGACTTTCATGCCGTTTACTATTGAGCACTAGAGCGAATCCGTTCAGCAATCTCATCAAGCACTTCTGATAATGTTGGAGCCGATGAAGCGATTACATTTTCTTCGCTCCCTTCATGTTTGTGATTTGGATAGGTTGGTAAATTCAGCTTCTTGTGATGTCCGGTGTTGTCATAGCGAAAAATTAGCTGATTCTCAACACTCATGTATTGATAGGAATACATATCGCGATCGATCACGGTTTCCACACTGACAAATTCTCGAATTGCCAGAACTGAACCATCGCGAAATCGAATCTCACCTCGAACAAACCCTGCTGAGACATCTCGCTTCTCAGTCTTGAGATCAAATTCTTCAACCAGAAAGCACGCTGAAATTGCGTCTTCAATTTGCTGAAAATAAAGTTCAATCTGCAAATTGAACCTCTCTCAACCGACTTGCCTTTTCTTGTAGTCGTTTGAGCATTCGCGATTCGCCAATCCACTCATCAAACTCAAGCGTTTCTTGAATCTCATCATTCTCGTAGCGTTTGAGAAATTCTTCAGTTGAAAGCTCATATTGAGATTCAAAGGCTCGGAGTCGGGCTTCAGTTTGGTGAATTCCAGCCTCAACAGAGGAAAGTGATTCAGCGATCGCACTTTCAATCAGTGCTCTCAAATTAGGATGTTGTGAAATCAGTTTCAGTTCGGTCATGATCCGCGATCGTGAACAACTTTCCTATATTTTGCCGTAGTTTCTGAAGTGAAAGAAACCCGGACTGTAGAATGAAACATCACCTGTTCTAATTCCTCAGTTCGAGAACTTTCAGAAGCTATGAGTACTCCCAATTCCAGCGGCTCTCCGTCTCAACTCCTCAGCAATCGCTATCGAATTTTAGGCGTTCTCGGAGATGGTGGCTTTGGCAAAACGTTCTTGGTCGAAGATACTCAGATGCCGTCTGCTCGAAAGTGTGTCCTGAAGCAACTCAAGCCGATTCAGGACAATCCGCAGATCCATCAACTCGTGAAGGAGCGATTTCAGCGTGAGGCAGCGATTCTCGAACGATTGGGAGATCATCATCGCCAAATTCCGCGACTCTATGCGTACTTCGAGGAAGGAGATGAGTTTTACCTGGTTGAGGAATGGGTCGAAGGAGAAACGTTAACGCAACGGGTGGAATTGCAGGGAGCGATGAGCGAGGCAGAAGTTCGATCGCTGTTACTCGATCTCTTACCGACGCTTTCAGACATACACCGCCAGGGCATCGTTCACCGCGATATCAAGCCCGATAACATTATTTTGAAAAGAGTTGATCGCAAACCTGTTCTCATCGATTTTGGTGCAGTCAAAGAAACGATGGGAACTGTGATGAATTCTAAGCAGAATCAGACACATTCGATCGTGATTGGCACACCTGGATATATGCCCTCCGAACAGATGGCAGGTCGCCCAGTGTTTTCCAGCGACTTGTATAGTTTGGGACTAACCGCGATCTATTTGCTCACCGGACGACAGCCGCAGCAACTCGATAACGATTCGATGACCGGAAAGGTTCTATGGCAACAGTATGTGCCGAATGTGAGTCCTGATTTTGCAGCGGTTATCGATCGAGCAATCCAACCCTACGCCAATCAACGATTTGCAGCCGCGCAAGATATGGCAATGGCATTGTCACCAAGGGCAGTCACACCTTCGACAATCATTGCTTCTGAATTCCAACAAGTCGATCGAGCCAATCCTACCGTCCCAATCTCACCCACTCCGGTTACTCAAGCTCCTGTGGTGACGCGATCGCCGTGGACATGGCAATGGGCAATCATTGGAATGGGAGTTGCTTCCTTAGCAGGAATTGCTGGACTGATGGCTTATTCCACCATGCGACCGACTCCAACCCCGATCGCATCAAGTTCACCGACTGTGAATAAAATCGTATCTCCCAAACCTTCTCCAGTTGATCCTTCTCCCATTGCAAAGGAACCGACAAATCCCGCGCCCGTTCCTCAGCAACCTACAAAACCACCTGAACAACCGACTAAACCTGCTGAGCCACCGATCGATAAAGCTTGCAGATTACAAACAGGTACAACTTTGAGAGCGCAGACATTGACGTTGGATACTTGCTCGATCGATGCAAGTAACCCCTCATTAATTCAGTTTGTTTACTATCTCAATGCCGATCGCGTTCAAGCCCAGACCGATTGCGCCAGCGGAACGTGGACAAGCTTCCCAGAAAATCAGGTGAATCGTCCTCAATCTCCTGCCACCGAGCAAATGTTAGAGCGCATTTGTGGAGCCAAATCGCCGCAAGGTTCAACGGATAAGCCTCCTCAAGATTCGATTTCAAAAGCGGGAGTTGCAACCGTTTTTCAGCCGCCCTCGAACGTGAGAGTGTCCCCGAATGGCGCAATTCTTTGTTCCGTTCGGGAAAAGAGAGATATCAATGTCTATGACCTGAAAGGCGATTGGTATACCACTGATGTTTGCGGGACACCTGGTGTGATTCATCGGGGTCAGCTTAAGTTCTAGTTATGTAAATCTGCTTCCCAGACTCCTACATAGATGCGGTCTTGATTGTTGCGTTCGATCACGCCTTTGAGATTACCTTGTTGGAACGAATAGCGATCGCGTTCCCGTCGATACACTTGCTTCAATCCTTCAATCACGTCTGGAGTTGCACGACTGCCTAACATTCCATTCACCGTAACTTGCAACGTTAAATCATCGACCGATTGAGCAAACGAAGCTTCGGTTTGTCGAATTTGGTTTGTGGATTGATCGTAGAGATAGCCCAAACTAATGCGATCGGGCACTGGTTCATACAAGACACTGCGCGTATTCTGCCAATAACCACGGCTAGTCCGAACCGGATCGCCCAGTACTGCTCTGACTTCTTGTTCTGGTGTTCCGACTGCGAAACCGGGAACGCGACTGCTACTCGATCGAGTCTCCACTTTTGGCATATCCGCAGACGGTAACGATGGATCGACGGGAATCGGTTGCGGTGCGGAAGAGGGAGTGACTGAGGGCGTTGGTTTTGGGCGAGGGGATGCACTTTGAATCGGAGAGGGACTGGGAGAAGCTGAAGGGGAAGGTTCGGGAGGAAGAGAGGGTAACGGGCTGGGGGAATTGAGGGTAACGGGCTGGGGAGTTTGACGGGATTGGAGCCAAAGGATCGCGATCACAACCCCCGTTAAGGTTAATCCCGATAATGCTGCCAGTAGCCAAATCGCTCGTAATCCCGGTTTTGCGGTTACAGTCGGTTCCCTTTTTGGTACGAACATCACTGTTTCAGCGGTCGCGCGCGCGGCTTTCGGGGGCTGTGTCATTTGGAAAGAAGGCGAACCTTGCGGCAAAAGGGCAAGCCATTCTGCGATCGACGAAGGACGGGTACTCGCTTGCATTGCCATTCCCCGAAGAATTGCCTGATTTACTCCTGGACTAATTGACGGTGCTAATTCTCGTGGTTCTGGCATTCGTTCATGATCGCGTAGAATCGATGCGGTTGGAACCGTTGCTGTTACTAATGCGTAGAGTGTTGCAGCAAGCCCGTATACATCACTGGCAGGACTGCGTTTTTCTTGGGCAAAATATTGCTCGATCGGTGCGTATCCGACCGACATCATTTGTGTATGCGTTTGGGTTGAATTTGGTGTAAATTCTCGTGCAATTCCGAAATCGATTAGGATTGCTTCTTGCGTTTTCTCATGCAAAATAATATTTTGCGGTTTGATGTCTCGGTGCAGTAATCCATTGCGGTGAACGACTTGTAAGGCTGATCCGATTTGTCGAATGTAGTGGATTGCAAGATCCTCTGGCATTAGTCGATCGGGAAATACGAGATCTTCCAAGGTCTTACCAGGAATGTAATCCATTACCATGAAAGCGCGATCGTTCTCGATAAAAAAATCACTGACGCGCACGATGTTGGGATGTACACAGGACGCAAGACGGCGGGCTTCATCTTGGAACTTGCGCTGAAGATCCGAGAAATTGCGCTCTGATCTAAGTGATTCATTCAGCGTTTTGATTACCACGATTTGATCAAGAAAGTGGTGAATCGCTTTATAAGTCACCCCAAATCCACCCTGACCGATTTCTTCTTCTAGGGTGTACTTGCCGTTAGAGAGCGTTGTACCGATGAGAGAATTCATGCTGACAAATCAACCTGCACTTCGAGGGAGCCTACATCGGACTTGAGTGAATTTTTCCTCTGATCCGATCGGCATCTTCACGAATTCTAACCGACCGTTCATCAACTCCATTAGGCTCTGATTGAGTAATAAGCTAAAACCCAATGATGGTGGTTCTAAATCGGGTGGTGCATCTTTTTCTAATAAGTCGATCGCGTCTCGCCAAACCTCGATCGGGCGTTCATCTTCTAAATTCAGATAGACAAAGTTAGAATCCGCAAGAGCCGACAGTTTCAGCGTTCCATCTTGCATTGTGCCGATCGCGCCACTGATCAAACTGGTTAACACTTGCTCTAGAGATTTGCGATCGCATAACACCTCTAAATCCGGCTCTGGCAACACAATCTGAAACGGTAAATTACGGTTTTCCGCTAATAGATGTGTCATAGAAAACACATTATCAAACACATCAGAAACGGAAACAGATTTTACTTCTAATTTGCCCGTACCGTATTCAACTTTGGAAACATTAATCACTTCATCAAGCAGCTTCACCATTTTCAAAGCGGACTGATTTGCTTGCTCAATGAATTCGCGTTCTTCTTCGGGCGATTCACACAAGTCCGCAAGGATCAATTGATGTGCGCCGATCATGCCGTTTAAAGGCGATCGCAGTTCATGAGAAGTCCGCGCCAGAAATCCTGCTTTGAAATGGGCTTGTTCGAGTAGCGATCGATACGCCAATTCCAGCGATCGATCTGGTTTTCGCCGATTCGCTAGCCATCCGCCGACAAAACCAATGCCCAATCCGGTGATCAAATACGCTAAACTCATCGCCGTGCAGAAAGAGAAGACCCTAATACTCTAAATGCTTCAGGCTAGATTTTCTCAATGCAAAACAGGAGCAATCCAAGTCGCTTGCACAACAACTAGAACGACTCCTGTTTATGGACATTCAACGAAATTGCACTATTGCAATGCAGCTAATTGATCGCGTAATTCTCGTGGCATCAAGACTCGGTTGATTGCGTGAACTACACCATTTTGAGCTTGAATATTTGACTGTACAACACTGCCATCATTGACAATAATCCGTTCTGGAGTCACCCGAACCGCAATTCCACCGCCTAAAACTCTGGTGGTTCCAGTTGTGAAATCGTTTGCAGTCACTTCTTGTGGAATCACATGATACGAAAGCACTCGACGGAGCAAATCTCGGTTTTGGGGTTCAAGTAAGCGATCGACAACTCCCGCAGGCAAACTCGCAAATGCTGCATCGGTCGGAGCCAAAATTGTAAAGTTACCGCCCTGTGCTTGCAGTTCATTCGTCAATCCTGCTGCTGCGACTGCGCGTGCCAAAGTCGTAAATGATCCTGTACCTGCCGCTTGTTGCAGCAATGGAGCTAGTCTTTGATTTTCAGTTGCGCCTGGAGTTTGAGCTTTCGCTGGGAGCATCGCTGCCGTACTCAGTCCTGCGATCGCGGTGAATACAGACAGCGATCGCAGAAGTTTGTTTTGGTTGGTTTGCATAAGAACAGTCCCAATTGATAAAGTTTTGTGACGTACTTTTAAGGTAGGTCGTATTCACGTACACTCCGTCTATCAAAAGTGCGAATGATTCTAATGCAAACAATCTATACAAATACAGAGGTATTGAATTGGAAAAAATCTATGGTGTGGCAGACTCCCGCCAAGTTTAAGAAGCTCAACGGGAGCGATCGATTAAGCAGTCCGACCGATCACCCCTTCGACCAGCCAGTTCATCGATTCAAGCTCGATCGCGGTTGCACCAAAATCTTTGCCTTCTGGAACAACGACTTTTCCAGTATTGTCTTTTAGTCCACCTCGGTAGACAATCAGATTTCCAGTCTGCATCTGCGCGACAATTCCATCTGCTGCTTTTTTCGCCTCGGCTGTCACCGCAGAACCAAACGGCGAAATCTTCACGAATCCATCCTTGTATCCACCTCTGAGTAAATGAGGAATTCCACCATTCATCAGGGTTTTCCCTTCTTGGAGCATCTTGACATAGTTGGAATACACCCTTGTCCAATCCCATTCGGCTCCGGTGAGATAGCCCTTGGGTGCGATCGAAGCTTGATTCGCGTGATAACCCGATGAAAAGACACCCCGCTTTTCTGCGGTTTCCATCACCACTTTGGGACTATCGACGTGACAGGTGATTACATCTGCGCCTTGATCCACTAAGCTGTTGGTCGCTTCTGCTTCTTTGACTGGAAGTGACCAGTCTCCAGTGAAAATCACCTGAGTTGTGATGTTCGGCTTAACGCTTCTTGCACCGAGCGTGAAACTATTGATGTTACGAAGCACTTGCGGAATCGGTTTTGCTGCCACGAATCCAAGCTTGCCGGATTTGCTCATGTGACCCGCAACGACCCCTGCCACATATTGAGCTTCGTCAATGTATCCGAAATAGCTACCCACATTTTTCGGATGTTTTGCCGCATCGTACAGTGCGCCACAGTGGAAAAATTGCACTTCAGGATTTTCGGCTGCCAGCTTTAGAATGTGTGGGTCAAAGTAGCCGAATGAAGTTGGAAACAGAACAGTCGCCTTGTCTTGCTCGATCATGTTCCGCATGACTTCTTGAACTTCGGTCGTTTCAGGAACGCTGGCTTGGTCAACCGTTTTGACATTCAGACTTTTCAAGCCTTCTTTGCCTTGGTAGTGGGCTTGATTGTACCCAAAGTCATCGGTGGGACCCACGAAGATAAAGCCCATGACAAGCTCGCTCGCAGATGCTGGACTTGCCGCTGGACTGGCTCCTGATGTGGTGGTATTGGTTGCAGGAGTGCATCCTGTCCAGAGTTTTGAGGTTGCGCCAAAGGCTCCGGTGGCAAGTAGCCCTCGAATGACCTGACGGCGAGAAACTCTTGAACGGTGCGGATCATTCTTACTCATCGCTGGTTCCTTTGCTGAGATTAAATGCGATCGATTGAAGTCTTTTTCGTTCGATCCGATTGTATTGTCAATCACAATCCTGATTTAAGTGCGGTAATTAGCTCGATCGAGTCACTCACCGCACCAAATACGCCGCCCTGCATTTTGATCATTTTGAGTGCTGCCAGGTAGTTTCCGTAATCGGTCGCTCCTGTGCAATCAGAGAGCAATAAACATTCATATCCGCGATCGTTTGCATCTCTCATCGTCGTATGAACACACACATCTGTAGTGATTCCAGTAAGAATCAAATTCTGAATTCCTTTGCGTTTCAAAATCAGATCTAAATCCGTTGCATAAAACGATCCTTTTCCCGGTTTATCGATGATCACTTCTCCAGGTAACGGTGCGAGTTCTGGAATGATGTCCCATCCTGCTTCACCCCGTATGAGAATTCGACCACAAGGACCTGGATCACCGATTCCGGCTCCAATTTGTTGCGATCGCCATCGTTTGTTTTCTGGCAAATCTGACAAATCCGGGCGATGTCCTTCGCGGGTGTGAATAATGTGGAAGTTTAGCGATCGCATCACGTCCATGAGTTGGCGAATTGGCTCGATCGGCGCACGAGTCAACGACAAGTCATACCCCATCTTGTCTACATATCCGCCCTTGCCGCAAAAATCCGTCTGCATATCAATCACAATCAGCGCCGTATTTTCGGGACGCAAATCACCATTGAACGGATAAAGATAAGGGTCAGCTTTCACGAACATTCGATCGCGCTCCAGTTACAGAAGTTGGGAGTTCTTCACCACGATACGATCGAGTGGGTGCATCAAACCCACAAGAAGTTCCATCGGTGTGAACGACCTGATCTTCCCAAGGCAACCGATAGCTTTCATTCACCAAATCCTGCATATACGTATACGGGCAATCCTGCGCCCCACCTTTCACCGCAACATATCCACGATGCCCAAACTGATAGATATTGTTCTCCACGCTCCAATGCTTCCGAGCTTCCCGCACCAAATCCGGTCGCAATTCAGCAGTAATAATCTCATCCGGTCGATGACTGCCCATCACCAAAGGCATTCCATCATAGTTCACGAACATTCCTTCACCCATCGAATCAAACGTGCCATCTGAACCGCACATGCAAACCGAAGCCGTGTACATCAGATTACAGAACGCATTGGCTTGGTTGGTAATCTGCCAGGAATGCCGAATCGGAGCCGTATATCCCGCTGTGCGAATCATGATTTCCGCGCCTTTGTAAGCACATTCGCGAGCCATTTCTGGGAACATACCATCGTGACAAATGATTAATGCGATCGTGCTTCCATTCGGTCCTTCACACACCGGAATCCCAAGATTTCCAGGTTCCCAAGGCTCCACCGGAACCCAAGGATGCAGCTTGCGATAGTACAGTTTCAATTCGCCTCGATCGTCAATAATGATCCCACTGTTGTAAGGATTGCCATGAGGGTTGTACTCCATGATCGAGAAGCATCCCCAGATACGATTGTCTCGACACGCTTTCTGAAAGGCTTGAACTTCTTTACCATCCAAGCGACACATAATTTCTGGATTCGTATCCATCGACAATCCATGCAGCGAATATTCTGGAAAGACCACCAGATCCATCGTGGGCATATTCCGCCGAGCTTTCCCGACCATCTGACAAATGCGATCGGTCTGCGCTGCAAGATCATCCGGTGTCACCACATTCGGAAGCTGTAACTGCACCATTCCCAAAACAACACCGTTTGGCGTTTTATTCAGTCCACCCAATCCACTCATGATCCGCTCTCCAGAATGATCGTGTGTCAGCTTTATCACACTTTTCTGAGGCGAATTCGTGCTTTAGGATACGAGTTCTTTCAACTGCTGTCTAAATGCAGGTTTATCGAAAATCGCAAGGCTTTGTTGTCGTAACCATTCTCCGTTGCAGCGTTGGTCGTCACCTTTGAGCATTTCGATGCAAGCGATCGCGACTTCATCTGGATCACGATGCGGCACGCGCCACCCCAATCGCCCATCTTGCAGCGGATCAGCCGATCCATCCGCATCCCCTGACAGCACCGGAACCCCACACGCCATCGCTTCTAGATAGACAATCCCGAAACCTTCTTGAGATGGCATCACATACACATCCGCCAGACAGTAATGTTTCGGTAGTTCCTCAGTTGCGACAAATCCAGCGAAGACAACTCGATCGCTAACTCCCAATTCTTCCGCCAATTTCGCAAGTCGCGGCTGATCATCTCCCCGACCAATCACCAAATATTTCACATCCGGGAAGACTCTCAAAATTTGCGGCAAGGCTCGAATCGTGACATCAACACCCTTGTAAGGATCACCCGACCACAAACGCGCCACAGTCATCAGCACTTTGCAATTCTCAAGCTGATATTTCTGCAACAGTTCTGGGTCTTTTGCTTGAGGTTGAAAAACCGTTCCATCAACCGCACAAAAGAGAAAATCAACTTTATCAGGTGCAATTCCATTCGCTGCACAAGCTCGATCGCGGGAATATCGACTAATCGCCCAAATGCAATCGGCATTCTGCAATGCTTTCTGCTTCCGACTCGGTAACGGTTCCCAAACTTCTTTCCCGTAAGTCAGCACTGTATAAGGAATTCCGAGCGGCTTACAAAGCGTTTCGATTAATGGAGCTAGGAGAATATGACCGCAAAAGACTCGTTCTGGGCGATGAGTGAGGAGATGGGTGAAAAGCTCGATCGCTAACTTCATTCGTCCCACGATCGGGGATTTCGCTTTGCAGTAGTGGAACCGAAATCGCTCAGACTCTAAAGAATTCTCGACAGTCGCATCATCTCGCAGCAAAAACACATCTGCGATCGAATTTAACTGCGAATAAGCTTGCAAAATGTCTTTGACGTAAGACTGAATACCGCCTTCGCACGAAAAGACCTGAAGAAAAACGAAAACGTGATTAGTTTGGGGCATAAAGTCAGGAAAAAGGGCGAACCGCAGTCCGCCCAGAAGAGCATCAGATTACCCTCTTTTTAAATGCCCAAAATAAAAGCGCGATCGCACAATTAATCACTCGGTCGAACGCGCTTCAGCATTTCCACGAGAATAATATGCGCTTCTTTGGCATCTTTCAGAGTGCGATCGAAGTTCACACGCACCGGAACGGATTCATCGTTCACCTGTGCCAATAGATCCATGCCTTTTTCATCGATCGACTTCATTTCTGCGGCAGTTGCATCCTTCACTTTGCCAAAAAACTGCACATACACCAGCACCGAATCACTGTGGTCTTTGTTCATGTGATTACAAATGCGATCGCTGACGGCAGGCGAAAAGGCTTCACTGACGGATTCAGACATAAACTTCTCCTATGCACTGATCCCGATGATATCGCAATCCGACTGAGGGTCGCTAACCTTCCTAATCCTTGCAGGGTACTAAAATGAGATACTGGTGACGGTCTTCACCGAATGAGAAGACTGCTAGAATCATTTCCCTTTGCAAAGCTTTACTCTATGAGCGAAAACTCTATGAACAATAGAAGAACGAACTCGGAGAAGAGTGACTCGTTCACAGGGGAAGAAATTGATACCCCTGACATTCCTCCCATTACTGAGGAACTGTTCAGAGAATCGCGCTGGTGGAAGCGAACTATATCAATGATTGAGATTAAACCAATTCAACAACATCAGTTTGAGCAAGCCAAACAATTTGTAATTGATGTAATTCTAGAGTTTTGGCAGGGTGATTTAACGGAGGATGACTTGCGGCGTTTAGATTCGATGTCTGACATTGAAGATGCGCGGACACACTATTTTGAGAATCATGGGCTGTTTCTGGTGTTGCTTGATGATGAAAAAATCGTCGGTACTGGAGCCATCCGTCGTCTAGATTCTGATATCTGTGAATTGAAACGAATGTGGTTTGACAAGCAGTATCGAGGAAAAGGATTGGGTTGGAAAATGGCGCAACTTCTGTTTGATTTTGCGCGGCAGGCTGGGTATCAGAAAGTAAGACTTGATTTGGCAAGAGCGGAGCAACAAGCGCAAGCACTCAAACTTTATACGCAGCTTGGATTCTACTCAACCGAACGCTACAACGATGGACCATGCGAGGTATTTATGGAAAAGCGTTTATAGCGAATACAGCAGGATGCAACGTAATCGAACCTCTCACTTTTGACAGATGAACCGACCTTTCGCAATCTGGTTTCGTCTTGAGTGTAGTTTTGTCCTAACAACCGATGCAGCGAAAAACAGTCTGGTGTGTAGGAGTCTTACTAACCTGTGCAACGCTCTTCAGCCCTCAACCGAGTTTTTCTCAACCTGTCGCTGAACCTGTCAGAGAAGTGCAGCCGAATACACAGCCTTTAAGATTAGAGATTCGGCTGAAACAGAAACGAGTCACCGTGTATCAAGGCGATCGTAAAGTCAAAAGTTACCCGATCGCTGTTGGAAAAGCGGGATGGGAAACCCCGATCGGGAACTACACCGTGAAGCAAAAAATTCGCAATCCCGCATGGATTCATCCGCTCAACGGCTCCAAAATTCCAGGCGGCGATCCTGAAAATCCACTGGGACGCTTTTGGATCGGATTTTGGACAGACGGCAAGAACTGGATCGGATTTCATGGCACACCAAACCCAGAATCGGTCGGCACTGCGGCATCCCATGGCTGCATTCGGATGTACAACCGCGATGTTGAAGAATTGTTTAGTAAAGTCAGCCTAGGGACAGAAGTTACTGTGAAAAATTAAATAACTTAGGAAATTTCGCCTACAAACAAATCGAACCACAGGGGGAGCGTTTTCGGGAACCACACTCTCTAAACTGCAACCTGTGGTGGTGAGTCCATGTCGGATTCTCGCTTCCGCCCATTCGGTGGGTTTCAATCTGCAACCCGACTTGTCAATTTCAAACAAGGGAGAGACCGATGAACGGAAAGATCAGAAAGTTCGCAGGTACGATCGTCGTTACAGGTTTTGGATCGTTGCTAACGTTGCCTGCAATGGCACAATCGCCGCTAAACCCGAATCCCAGTATTTTTAGCGAAGCACCCTATAATCGAACTTTGGCGCAAGCAACTCCAGATAGCTCGATGCCAATGAGTCCTTCAGCAAGCACCACTTCTCGCAACTCTACGCCTTCACTAGCAAAGGTCAATCCGAATCCAAGCATTTTCAACGAAGCTCCCTACAATCGGGCTGCCTCAGTTTCGTCGGACTCCTCGCTGATTTCTCCAAGCAGTACAACTCCCAGTAGCTCGACCATTCCAGAAAGCTCAACCAGTGGAGAAACGGCGCAAACTTCACCGACTCAAACCACGCCTTCCACCACCACTCCGAGCACCGCTCCAACAGTAACTCCTGAAACCACAAGTCCAACCTCGCCCACGACCACACCTTCTTCCGGCGATGTCGTGGTTCCAACCGAACCTGCATCAGGAACGACTCAAACCACTCCGAGTACACCAGGTTTACCCACCCAAACCACTCCGGGTACAACCATCCCTGACTCGTCTATTCCCTCAACGACACCAGGCACAACGATTCCCGACTCGTCTACTCCTTCAACCACTCCGGGTACGACGACCCCTGATTCAACGACGACACCAGGCACAACGATTCCCGATTCGTCCACTCCATCTACAACACCGGAGCAAAATACAACTCCAGACACGACAACTCCTGATTCCACTACCACTCCATCTAGCACCGATGACAGCAGTGGAACCTCTGGCGGCGTTCGTGCACTTTGGTAATGTGATTTAAATCGAAAAGAGGGGATGTTCAACACATCCCCTCTTTTTTTGTGTTAATTCAAATGAGTTGCCCACTGTTTGGCAATTTCAGCCGAGCCGTACCATCTTCCTCCCGGCGATCGAGGTGAGTGCCAAACTCCCTCATAAACCAAATTCTCAGCGCCTTCTAGGTGAGCAGCTTCGATCGGTGTAATTCCATCACCCCAAACATCTCCGCGCCCGCCTGTCAATTGATAGCTGCTATACGCCAACCAGTTTCCCAACCGCCGCGCCCCAAACACAGACTTTCCAGCCACACAAACGTATTTGACGCTCGGATAAAACGCACCAGGATAAGTGAAATTCACAAAATTCAAATTCTTCAGCGTCCAGCGCTCGTAACTCGTTTGCGGTGTCCCCAGAGTACAAAGGGTAGAAACAAACTGATGAGCCTGCCAAACGTAAGTCCGATTATCTACCACTCCATGCACGTCGTAAGCTTTCTCACCCAGATAAATCCGTGAGATCCAACCGCCTGCGGAATGTCCAACCAAATTAATTTTCTCAGTGTTGTAAGTCTGCCGAACTTGTTGAACCGTACGATCGAGCAATTCCAAAATCGGCAACACCGATCGACCTCCTAACGTTGGCAACCAGTCCCGCCTCACTAAAGGTACTGTGACCGCCGGGATTCCGAGGTCGATTAGAGTTTGCTGCATTTCGCGATAGTCGATCGCGCCTGCAAGATACCCCGGCAATATCACAGTCGGCAGTGCCATAACTCGAAGAAACGAAACGGTTCATGTAGGATTTTAAAGCATTTCACGGTTTCGCTTATGTCTCTTGCTCCTTGGCGATCGATTCTTGCTGGCGCACTTCACCGCAATCGATCGCTGCCTTACGCTCGATATGTTCAACTTGCCACCGTTCGACCGGATGGAAGACCTGCGAATCGTACGATCGTCTTTCGCGGATTCCTAGACGATACGAATCAACTTAAATTCGTGACCGACGATCGCAGCGAAAAACCCAACCATATCGAGCACTGTCCTTGGGCTGAAATCTGCTGGTACTTTCCAAATACCCGCGAACAGTTTCGGATTGCAGGAAAACTAAGGTTGGTCGATCGCACGAATCCCGATGAGAAGCTGCAAAAAGCACGTCAACTCATTTGGCAAGAACTCTCAGATAGCGCCCGACTTCAATTCGCTTGGGAACATCCAGGACAACCTCGTGCTGCGAGTGAAACTTTTTCGCCACCTGCACCGAGTCCGACTGATCCACTAGACCAGTTCTGTCTACTCCTTCTTGATCCAACCGACGTGGATCATTTGGAACTCCGGGGTGATCCTCAAAACCGCTATCAGTACCATCTCAATGAAAAGGGCTGGACGGTTGAAGAAGTTAATCCTTAGAAGGGAGCGACTGCGGTTGAGGGTGTTCCTTGGAAGTTGAACTCCATCTGACGCATCACACTACTAATCACCGTGAACGTTTGACGAGTCCCGATCGGGAAGTTTGCCCCTTCTGGCTCGACCACATACTGTCCTGGCGTTAAACGAATCTGAAACGTACCGCCTTCACCAACATAAAGACGAATGACGCGATCGCGGGCAGCGGTTGAAATCTTGACAAAGCCAGCGAAAGGACGCGGTGTACAAGAAGCTGCTGGAGCGGAGATCGAACAAATTGGAGTCAGCGTGATTCTTCCAGAAATACCGCTACTGAGGGAGGCTGCCGATCCAGGCATGGTGCGGATATCTGGAGTAGCAGGCAGGGCTGGCAAGGGTTGAGGACGGTCTCCGGGCATCGGAACAGGCTCGATCGGAATCCGTCGAACTGGACGACGAATCGCAGGTGCGGTTGGTCTTGGGGTAGGAATGAGAACAGAAGGTCTCACCGGAAGTGGTGTGGCTCTTGGGACGATCGGAGCTGCCGGAACGACTTCTGGAGTTACGGGAAGCGGAGCCTGACCTGGAATGGGATCGAGCGGAGGTGGGGGAACTTGCGCGATGACTCGACTTGCCAGCGGAGTGAGCACACCAGCCAGAATCACTCCGGACACACTCAAAACGATCGCACGCGACTTCGTTAAGCCAAACATTGCACTTTTCCTACCTGGGACATGGCTTAATTTTTAGCACAGAGCGATCGTGTAATTGTTCAGTTTTCCCGTTTCTTGATGAAAGCTTCAACTGCGCTTTTAAGCATCGACTTGCTGAATAATTCCATCGCCTTCGATCCGCAGTTTTCGCCCTCTCCAATAAGCGTTCCGCCCAAAACTCCCGATCGCCCAAATAACAAAACTCAAGACATCTCGAAACGGTAATGCCCATACCCAACGCAATAGATCGGGGCTATTCATACTGAATATTGCGACCAATACTTGAGTATAACGAACCACATAAGTTACGAATGAGAGCGCGATCGCCCAAGTTGAAAAATTAGAAATCAGAAGCAACGGGAGACAAAATACAGTTCCGTAACAAAAGATCATTGTGTAATAAATATTACCTCTGTTAAATCGGATTGTTCGTGACCAGCGTAATTCCCGCTGAAATAGTTCGTTGAGGCTTTCTCTTCCGGTATCCGATTCTAAAACGAGATGTGAAAGTTCGACTTTATAGCCTGCTTTTGCGGCTCGTTTTCCTAAGTTGTGGTCAGAGCCGATTCGATTCAGTTGCAGTCCGCCAAAATTCATCAAGGTGGTTTTACGAACTGCGATCGTCACTCCAATCGCAAACTGCAATCCTCGATCGATTGCCCGCGCGATCAAAGCACTCGGAATAAAATCGCAGCACCGTCCCAAAGATGCCACCGCTGAAGTGAAAAACTCCGGATTGTGCGCGATGTATGCACACGTCACGACATCCACGCGATCAAGCGGTGCGGTCACGGTTTGAATGTAGTCAGGCTCAACGCGAATATCACTATCGACGAAGATCAAAGTCTCGTACTTGTTTTTCTCTAGTAGATAGCTAAGAGTACTGTCTTTGTGATTGATGCCACGCGGAGGAAGCCCGACGAAGACCTGAACGCGATCGGGAAATTGTTCTTGTAGTTGATATAAAACTGGAACGGCTGGATCTGCTGGATCAACAACACCGAATAATACTTCGTATTCGGGATAGGTCTGAGTACAGAGAGAAGACCAATTCTCGATCGCACCCTCATCTACTCCACAGATCGGAACCAAAATTGAAACAGGCTCTTGATGTGATGAATTGCTTGGTTGAGGTTCTGAGAAGAACTGATAGGTGAACCAAGCACATGCTAAATAAAATGCAATTGATCCCAAGATCAGGATCACCAATACCATTTCAACCCAAACCATTCTTTTAACCTGCGATCGCGAACATGCACCCCAGCTTTTCAAACCTTCGCTGTAGGTTGCTTCTATCTTGGACATGATATTCCGCGACCAAAGTTCCAAGCAAAAAAATGCCCCTTCCCTTAAGAAGAGGCACCTGCAATTGAACAGAAGATTAGTCTTTCTTCTTGTTGTTTTTGTTCTTCTTCGCTCTGCGGCGTTGCATCAAAGCAGCAAATCCGACCGCTGCACTTGATCCCATAATGGTCATCGGTTCAGGAATGACTTCTGTGGGGGGTTCGCCACCGCCGCCACCGCCGCCGCTACCACCGCCGCCACCGCTGTCATCACCCCCTGCTAAGGCGAATCCGAGTCCAGCTAAACCAGCCACACCCACCAGAGGCAGCAAGAATCCGCCGCCAGTCGTTCCTCCAGCGATCGGGGCGACTGGAACCTGACCGATTGGCGTTCCCGGTGAAATCGGGGAGACGACTGGCGGCGGTTCACCTTGTCCAATCGGGCAGGCAGTATCCCGAAGGCGGACTACGAAATCATCAAAATCACGGTCTTGTGCTGGACGATCGCGGACGATTCTCGATCCGGTATCATCCCATCCAAGCTGCATTCCTCCGGTCTGACACAGGCTATTGATGTCACCTGTAAAGCGGACGTGCTGTTCAGCATTGGGATTTAAGCGATCGGTCGAATACAAAATTCCCGTAGGTCTACCGTTAAACGATGACTCTAAATAGAACACATAATCATTGTTCGGGCGGAACGTATATTGTCCGGTGGGTTGAGGAACCGCATTTCCGGGTGTTCCAGGAAAGTCTAACTGTGTGCCGACATCATCGATTTTGGTAGATGGACGGAAAATCGTATCTGGATTATCCGAGGGTCTCGTTTCGATCAGGAGCGGAGTTTTCTCCTTGGTCGTTAAGTTAACCACCCCGAATGTGGACTGGTAAGCACCGTGCGACTCAACGAACTCGGATTCGAGTGTTGCTTCTCGATTGACTCGAATGCCTTCATTCCCGATCGATAAATCCGCAGCCCGCGCGGGAAGCGCCAAACTGCTGGTGAACCAACCGAGTGAAAGGGCGAGTGCGATGCCTTTGGCACACGGGGACGTGCTGCCACGATGCTGACGCGATGATTGTTTCAGGTTCTCCACAGGAGTACAGCGGAACTGAGGCTGTCTCCCCACACACTTCCTTGAAGTAGGACTTTCTTCTGGCACCATCTAAAGCTGACTCTGCGAAAGGACTATATAAATTAACGCCCTGGCGCGCTCACTGCTGTAAGCTAACTTTGCCAAGGGGAGCGATGAGGAGCGCGACTTTACTTTCCGCTCAGCGTAAATTTTTTATGCCAAAACAGCATCGATCCTACGAGGGATCAGATCGCTTGCGGGAATTATGTCGCTCGAACTATCCAAGTCAAGTCTGAGTAGCTATTTAGAACCAATACGCTGAACCTGTGGGTCGAATGACCCATGCGTACGGTCACTGCAAGAAGAGCAATTACGCTTTCACAGTTACCTCATTCTACAAACAGTGCAATTTCTTGCAAGACGCGATCGAGTTCTACAGCCTGCAATAGATCGCTAGAGGACAATACTGTGATGCAGCGATGCCTACTTCAAAACGATTCACCAGATTTCCTTTGCGCCCCTACACCCTGTTTATTCTGCGCTCGTGAATTTCTAGTTATTTCCTAAGTTAAGTTTGCTGAACATCGATCACATCTGCCCAATGGTAGGGATTAGCTGCAATATTTAGGGTTCCTCACCCGCATGATAGGAACTGCGAACGAGGGGAGCTGATCGCACATGTGAAAATCCAAGTTCTTTCGCGATCGCGCCTAATCGCTCGAATTCGTCGGGATGCCAATATTTCTGAACAGGCAAATGTTCGAGAGAGGGACGCATATATTGACCGAGCGTCACGCGATCGCAGCCCACGGCTCTCAAGTCTTTCAGCGTTTCGATCACTTCGTCTTCGGTTTCTCCGTGTCCCAGCATCAGACCAGATTTAGTTGGAATGGTTGGATCAACTTCTTTGACGGTTCGCAGGACTTGGAGCGTTCGATCGTATTTCGCCCCACGTCGTACCGGAGCTTGTAACCGTTTCACTGTCTCGATATTGTGGTTATAGCAAGCGGGTTTTTCGTTGACGATCGTTGCAATCCGCTGCTGTTGTAATTCTTCAGGTGAAAACCCGTCTTGCCGTCCGCCCCAAAAATCTGGAGTCAAGACTTCAATCTGCGTCCCCGGATTCATTGCCCGAATTTGTCGCATCGTTTCCGCAAACCATCCGGCTCCTTGATCTGCCAAATCATCCCGCGCTACTGAAGTCAGAACGACATATTTCAATCCCAGAAGCTGTACTGATTCAGCGACTTTTTGCGGTTCATCAGCATCGAGCGGCATCGGAGCATGACCTTTATCGACTTGGCAGAAGGCGCACGATCGCGTACAAGTCGGACCCATTAATAAAAAAGTCGCCGTCTTTTGGGCGTAACATTCTCCCCGATTCGGGCAGCGTCCTTCTTCGCAAATCGTGTGAATCTGGCGCTGTTTAATGATTTGCTGCACTGTGGAAATCTCGGAAGCCTTCCCGATCGAGCGCCGTAACCAATCGGGCATCGATTGAATGAGAGCGCGACGGTCAGAAATTGGCGATCGATGAGTTTGAGAGGACATAAACAGGGGAATGCTAAGGGTCAGTTCGATGAAGATTGTCGCAAGCCGGAAGCAGAAAGTATGAAGTTTCTTTATCCAAACCCATTATAGGCAAAGAGACTGACTGGAGTGGAGCGCGAAAGCCGTCCGTGTTTGGCTCGTATCGAGTAACATTTATCACGAGATTGCGACGCGACAATCCGTTTTCCCGTTGAATGATTCGGTCAGGAGTGCAGTTTTTTTCTGTCGCATCGTTTTCCGGCGAGTCCTACCCGATTCAATTGCGATTTTCCAGATCACCCTAGAGGAGTTCAGTTGTGGCAAGTCACAAAGTCATAGTTATCGATGATAGCGCCGTGATTCGGAACATGGTGCGAGATATGCTACCGAAAGGTAATTTTGAGGTTTTGGAGGCGAAGGATGGTCTGCAAGGAATCAATTTGATTCGGCAGGAACGCCCGACGCTGATTATGTTGGATTTCTTGCTGCCTCGGATGAGCGGATGGGAAGTGTTCCAGCAAATTCAGAGCAGTGCTGAACTGCAAACAATTCCTTTGGTGCTGATGTCCGGGCGCAAAGAGGAAGTTGAAGAGAAGCTGCAAGAGCCGTTTGAATATTTCGAGTTTGTCCAAAAGCCGTTTGACCAGAAGGGCTTGATCGATGCGATCAAGGCGGCGATGACGAAAGCGAAACGTCGTCCGGCAACAGTTGTACCTGCAACTCCGGCGGCAACGGGTTCAGCGGATGCGGCTGAGATTGAAGCACTGAATCAGAAGATTGTGAAGATGCAGGCTGAGATTGATGGTCTGAAGAAGCAAATGGCGCAGTTGTTGGCGTTCGTGAAGCAGAAGATGAAATAGCGATCGTAAAAATCGAAGGAGCGCTACAGGGAGAATTTCTCTGTAGCGCTTTTGCTTTGTGATCGCACTAGGACTCTGGTTTATCTTTTCTGCGCCATCCCGGTTTAACCACCTGACGCGATCGCGCGATCGCTAAACAATCATTCGGTAAGTCTTCGGTAATGGTCGAACCTGCGGCAGTCGTGACATCTTCGCCGATTGTAATCGGTGCAACCAGGCAATTATTCGAGCCGATTTTTGTACGATCGCCAATCTTCGTCGGGTACTTCTTCACGCCATCGTAATTCACCGTAATCGTTCCAGCTCCGATATTGACGCGATTCCCGATCGTGGCATTTCCCAAATACGACAAGTGAGCCGCGTTCGTCCGCTCTCCTAACGTCGTATTTTTCAGTTCAACAAAGTTTCCGACTCGGCAACCCGCACCAATCTCAACGGGCGATCGAAGATGCGAGTATGGACCGATTTGAGCATTCTCGTGAATCACGCTACCCGTAACAACTGAGAATAGAACGGTCACGTTTTCCCCGATTTGGCTATCTTCAATTAAGCTACCTGGACCGATTCGGCTTCCAGCTTTGATCGTTGTGTTGCCGCGCAAATGGGTTTGAGGTTCGATCGTGACATTTGCTTCGAGTGTGACCGTATCGTCGATCGTGACACTTGCCGGATCGATAATCGTGACACCTTCTTTCATCCAGCGATCGCGAATCCGGTTTTGCAGAATCGAGTAAGCTTCCGCCAGTTGAGATCGATCGTTAATTCCCAAAACTTCCTGATAGTCCGGTACATCTACCACTGTCACTGCATCGAAGAAGTTAATCGCATCGGTGATGTAATACTCTTTCTGGTCGTTATTCGAGGTCAGTTTGGGCAGAATCTGAACCAAATCTTTCCAGCGGAAACAGTACGCTCCAGCGTTAATGCGGCGATTTTGTTTTTGTTCGATCGTGCAATCGCGATCCTCAACAATTTCAGTCAAAATCTGATTTTCATCACAAAAAACCCGTCCATATCCCGTTGGATCGGGCACTTGAGCTGCTAATAATGTTGCTGCATTTCCTTTCGATCGATGTGCTTCTAACAGCAAAGTCAGCGTCTCAGGACGCATCAGCGGCAAATCGCCATTCAACACAATCAGATCGTCATCGAAATTTTCAAGCGATGGAATCAATTGCTGAATCGCGTGTCCAGTGCCCAACTGTTCAGTTTGTTCGACAAATTCGATTCTTTCTGGAAAGTTTGCTAACGATTCTCGGACTAGAGTGGACTGATAGCCGACAATCACTAATCGCCGGGATGGAGCGATCGCGTTTGTGCTCCCTAGCACTCGTTCAACCAGCGATCGATTGCCCAAACGGTGCAACACCTTGGGTAAATCCGATTTCATCCGCGTTCCCCGACCTGCCGCCAGAATTGCCACCGCTACCATAGCTTTTTCATTTCTCAATACGAGAGGGAGTATACCGTGAGTCGGTTTCTTCCTTCATCTCCTCATCGATTTCCCCCGGAGAGTTTTAAATTTTCATCAGAAATTAAGAGTACGAATGCTTCAGCAGCATGGCTCAAATCGAATTTTCAAAGTTCCGGCAAAAATTTGGGGATCGAATTCAAGACACGATCGAACAGCGTTATGATCAAAACTCCCGGATACCCCATTCGTAATTTGGATTGAGTCGTCTCAGAGTGCTGTACCCTTGATTGCGTTTCTACTCAATCGCGCCAATCTCATTACGAAACTCCGATCGACGAACTAAAGGAAAAAGCACTGTGACGCATTCTGATTTTCTTGCTAAGTCCGATCCTGCTCTTGCTGAAATGATGCAACAAGAACTGCAACGCCAGCGAGATCACCTCGAACTGATTGCCAGCGAGAACTTTACCTCTCCGGCGGTAATGGAAGCTCAAGGCTCAGTTCTGACCAATAAATACGCTGAAGGTCTGCCCTCGAAGCGTTATTACGGCGGTTGTGAATTTGTCGATCGCGTTGAGCAACTCGCTATCGATCGCGCCAAAGAACTCTTCGGAGCCGCACACGCTAACGTGCAACCCCACTCCGGCGCACAAGCGAACTTTGCAGTGTTTCTGACCCTGCTCCAACCGGGCGACACGATTATGGGGATGGACTTGTCTCATGGTGGACACTTGACCCACGGATCGCCTGTAAACGTCTCTGGTAAATGGTTTAACGTACAGCACTACGGCGTAAGTCAAACCACGGAACGTCTAGATTTTGATCAAATTCGCGATTTAGCACTGCAACATCGTCCGAAGCTTTTGATCTGTGGTTACTCGGCTTATCCGCGTGTGATCGAGTTCGAGAAATTTAGAGCGATCGCGGATGAAGTCGGCGCTTACCTCTTAGCAGATATCGCTCACATCGCTGGATTGGTCGCTTCTGGACATCATCCGAACCCGATTCCCTACTGTGATGTCGTGACGACGACCACTCACAAAACGTTGCGGGGTCCGAGAGGCGGATTGATTCTGACTCGCGATGCAGAACTCGGTAAGCAGCTAGATAAGTCAGTCTTCCCAGGTAGCCAAGGTGGACCTCTGGAGCACGTTATCGCTGGAAAAGCTGCTGCATTCGGAGAAGCTCTGAAGCCCGAATTCAAAACCTATTCAGGTCAAGTGATTGAGAACGCGAAAGCGATGGCAACTCAGCTTCAAAATCGTGGTTTCAAACTGGTCTCGGATGGAACTGACAATCACTTGATGCTGGTTGACTTACGATCGATCAACATGACCGGAAAAGTTGCGGATCAACTCGTCAGCGGTGTGAACATTACTGCGAACAAGAACACGGTTCCGTTTGATCCCGCTTCCCCATTTGTCACGAGCGGTCTGAGACTCGGATCGCCTGCGATGACGACTCGCGGTATGGGAACGGTGGAATTTACCGAAATCGCGAATATTATTGCTGATCGCTTACTCAACCCTGAAGATGAAAGCGTCGCTCAAGATTGTCGTCGTCGAGTTGCGGCATTATGCGATCGCTTCCCGCTCTATCCTCATCTCAGTGCTCAAGTTCCGGCATTGGTATAAATCATCCCGATTGTCAGCAAGATAACTGAATAATCGTAACGAAGGCATCCGATTCAGGATGCCTTTCTTTTTGCTGACTTGGGGCAGATGACGATCGACTTAAAAAAATTGTGAATGAAACCAGGAATTTCGTTCATAATTCTTTGCTGAGGATTGCTGAATCTGTAGTACACTCTGCCTGAAGCTTTTGTCCTTCCTACTTGCGAGTTCTGATGCCGTTCTTTGCTCTTGCCGCATTTCTGATTTCATTCCTGGTTGTTCTCGTGGCAACCCCAATTATTAATCGCCTCGGTAAGCGAGTGGGATTAGTCGATAAACCGAATCATCGTAAAGTCCATAAGCGCCCGATGGTCAGACTGGGCGGCGTGGCAATGTTTATCGGTGTGGTGGTTGCTCTATTGATTGTTTGGTCAGCAGGGGGATTTGGAGTACTGAAACCGGGCAAAGAATCGGAAGTGTGGGGAGTCGCGATCGGTGGAATTGCTTTCTTCTTGATCGGACTCGCAGATGATTTGTTCAACCTTTCACCCAAAACCCGCTTGCTCTTGCAGTTTGTTGTCGCTGGGTTAGCGTGGCAGTCTGGGGTACAGATTGATTTCTTGACAAACCCGATCGCTGGACTCGTTTCGCTTCCCGAATGGGCAAGTTTACCGATTACCGTCATTTGGCTAGTTGGAATGGCGAACGCGATTAACTGGATTGATGGACTCGACGGATTAGCAGCAGGCGTTTCAGGAATTGCAGCATTCGTCATGTTCTGGACGTGCCTCTTTATGGGACAGCCTCAAGCGGCATTATTCGCCGCAGCATTGGCGGGAGCGACTTTCGGATTTTTGCGCTACAACTTCAATCCAGCTCAAATCTTTATGGGCGATGGCGGCGCGTATTTTATTGGATTTACCCTCGCAGGGGTCGGCATCATTGGTTTAGTCAAGAGCGTTACCACCGTTGCCGTTTTGCTGCCGTATGTAATCTTGGCGGTTCCAATTCTGGATATGTCGGCGGTGATCGTCGATCGCTTACGTCGCGGTAAATCTCCGTTCGTTGCAGATAAGCGCCACTTGCATCATCGATTGCTCAAAGCTGGACTGTCACAACGATTAGCTGTGATCTTTATCTACTCGCTGACCTTGTGGGCGGGAAGTTTGGCGATGGCAGTGTCGGGAATGGAAAACGGAGTCGGATATGCGATCGCTGCTACGATCATCTTGAGCGTGACCAGTTGGCAAGTGTGGCGGACAGCAAGATGAATGCGGAAATTATCAGCGTTGGAACTGAACTTCTGTTGGGAAATATTTTGAACTCGAATGCTCAGTTTCTCGCTCAACAGTTCGCTGAATTGGGCATTCCTCATTATTTTCAAACAGTTGTGGGAGATAACCCGGAGCGACTGAAGCAAGCGATCGGAATTGCCAGCGATCGCGCGAATTTGATCGTGTTCACGGGCGGCTTGGGTCCGACTCCCGATGATTTGACGACGGAAACGATCGCTGATTTTTTCTCGACTCCTTTGATAGAAAAGCCCGAAATCGTTGAAGATATCAAGACGAAATTTGCTCAACGCGGTCGCCAAATGACCGATAACAACCGCAAACAAGCGCTATTTCCTGAAGGTGCGGACGTTTTGTATAACGCATTAGGAAGCGCTCCCGGCATGATTTGGAAACCGCGCCCAGATCTAACGATTCTCACCTTTCCCGGCGTTCCGACTGAGATGAAATATATGTGGCATGAGGTGGCAGTGCCGTATCTCAGACAGCAAGGATGGGGCAAGGAAATCATCGTAAGTCGGACGCTACGGTTTTGGGGAATTTCAGAATCAGCTTTGGCGGAAAAGGTTGGAACATTCTTCGATTTGCAAAATCCAACAGTCGCGCCTTATGCCAACTACGGAGAAGTGAAGCTCCGAATTTCAGCTAAATCGCCCTCAGAGGAAGCGGCTCAAGAATTAATTTCACCCATCGAACAACAGTTAAGAGATATCGCAGGCATTGATTGTTATGGAGCTGATGAGGATTCGCTGGCTTCAGTGGTCGGACAGCTTTTGATGGATCAAAACTCGACGCTGAGTGTGGCGGAATCTTGTACAGGTGGCGGTTTGGGTCAGATGCTAACTCGTGTTTCTGGAAGTTCGGCTTACTTCTGGGGCGGCGTGATTTCTTATGACAATTCCGTGAAAGAGAATCTTTTAGGCGTTGATCCGAATGCGATCGCAACTCAAGGCGCAGTGAGTTCGATCGTGGCAGAACAAATGGCAGCAGGAGTGCGATCGCGCTTGAATACCACTTGGGGAATCAGCATCACAGGTGTGGCAGGTCCTGGAGGTGGATCAGACGAAAAGCCTGTCGGACTGGTCTATATTGGATTGGCGAATGCAGACAGCGCAACGAGTCAGCGGTATCGATTTGGCGATCGTGGACGCGACTGGATTCGGCAAGTCAGTGCTTGTAGCGCTCTTGACCAATTGCGAAGATTGTTAAGCAACGCTTAAGATTTGTGGCTTGATTTTAATCTATCTTTCGGTATGATGAGTGAATACTGGAAACCCACCCTTGGGGATCATTGGTTTTCAAAAAGCTCCCTGCTAGAATCTAAATAAGTTGGATTTCTAGTACAGTTTAGACCCTATCAAAGGAGCCGTCTGACCGATGGATTACATTGAAAAGGTATTGGAAAAGCTCAAAGAATGGGCGCGTCGCGTGATTGAGACTCTCTTGGGTCCTGAAGAAGAGCCAGAAGGAGAACTCATTCCTATCCCGATTCCGGTGCGTGATCGTCACCGCTAATCGACTCAGTGCGGGGCGAATTCATTGGACAGTATTTTGGTTCTCCACGGACCAAACCTTAATCTTCTGGGTAAACGAGAGCCTGGAGTTTACGGGGTGGTGACGCTGGAGCAAATTAATCAGCGTCTACAGCAAGAAGCTCGATCGCTTCAGGTCGAACTTGCGACGCTGCAATCAAATCATGAAGGTGTTCTAGTCGATGCGATTCAAGCTGCGATGGGAGAGCATCAAGGCATCTTAATCAATCCAGGCGCGTATACGCACACTAGCGTGGCGATTCGAGATGCGATCGCGGCTGTGAATCTTCCGACCGTTGAAGTGCACCTCAGCAACATTCACAAAAGAGAAGAATTTCGTCATCATTCATACATTGCGCCCGTCGCGATCGGACAAATTACCGGATTTGGAGCCGAGAGCTACCGTTTGGGACTTCAAGCACTTGTACACTATTTGAGACAAGCTTGATGGAACGGTATGGAAGGTGCGGTAAAGCTGGCGGTAAATGGAACATTAATGCGCGGCTTGGAATTGAATCCGAATTTGTTAGCGATCGAGGCTCAATTTTTGCGGGAAACCCAGACGGAGCCAGCGTATCGGATTTGGTCGATTCACGATCGACATCCCGCGATGTTGAAAGTGAAAGAAGGCGGAGTTGCGATCGCGGTTGAAGTCTGGGCAGTTCCAGCGAGTGGATTAGCGACATTATTAATGCAAGAGCCACCCGGATTATGTATCGGGAAAGTTCGACTCGCGGATGGTGAAGAAGTCTTAGGCGTATTGGGTGAGCCGTTTCTGTGTGAAGGACAAGTCGAGATTACGCAGTACGGTGGCTGGAGAGCTTATATCGAGGAAAAAGCAGATGGATGACTTTGTAGAAGTGATGTCTGAACTGGTCGGGCTGCCGATTCCAGAAGAGTACCGTGAAGGAGTCGTCGCGAATATGGAGCGAATTCACACGGTCGCGCAATTTGTTCTAGAGTTTTCCCTGCCTGACGAGATTGAAGCGGCTCCGGTGTTTGAACCATGACGATTCCTGATGCCACGCAAATCGCGATCGCAGTTCGCAACCAAGAAACTTCCGCTCGATCCGTAACAGCCGCAACACTCGCGAAGATTGCCGAACAAAATCAGATTTACAACTGTTTCACGACGGTTTTATCAGAATCGGCGTTAGAAGATGCCGATCGTATTGATCAAAAAATCGCCGCAGGTGAAGATCCGGGCGCATTAGCAGGTGTTCCATTTGCGGTAAAAGATCTATTTGATGTCGCCGGAATTCCAACCTTAGCAGGCTCCAAAATCAACGCAGAAAACCCTCCAGCAACCGAAGATGCAACACTGGTAAAACGATTGAAAGCAGCGGGCGCGATTCTGGTTGGAGCGCTCAATATGGATGAATTCGCTTACGGGTTTACTACCGAGAATGTGCATTATGGAGCAACTCGGAATCCGCACGACCTCGATCGCAGTGCAGGCGGATCATCTGGAGGATCAGCCGCCGCGATCGCAGCCGGATTAGTTCCTTTCAGTCTCGGTTCTGATACAAATGGCTCAATCCGTGTACCCTCCTCGTTCTGCGGTGTATTTGGATTGAAGCCGACCTATGGAAGATTATCGCGATCGGGTGCTTATCCGTTTGTTGGCAGCCTCGATCATGTGGGTCCCTTTGCTCGATCAGTTCGCGATATTGCACTCTTGTTTGATCTGATGCAGGGACACGATCCGAGCGATCCGGTTTGCACAACGCGATCGCCGGAATTCTGTTTGCCGGAACTTTCCAAAGGTAGTGAAGGATTGAGAATTGCGATCGCAGATGAATACTTTGCGAAAAGTGCGGAACCTGAAGTTTTCGCCGCACTTGAACAGGTCGCACAAGCCTTAAACGTGACTCAACGTGTCACTTTACCCGCAGCAGGAAGAGCTAGAGCCGCAGCGTTTGTGATTACTGCAACCGAGGGCGCGAATCTGCATTTCGAGGAGTTACGGACTCGACCACAAGACTTTGATTTTGCAGTACGCGATCGACTCTTAGCAGGCGCACTCGTGCCCGGACATTGGTACTTACAAGCGCAACGATTCCGACAATGGTTTCGCGATCGTGTTCGAGAAGTGTTTCAAGAAGTCGATATTATTCTCGCTCCCTCAACTCCTTGTGTTGCGCCACGAATCGGACAGCAGACAATGAATCTAGATGGGCAGGAAATGTTAGTGCGTCCGAATTTGGGAATTTTCACACAGCCACTTTCATTTATCGGACTGCCGATCATTTCAGTTCCCGTGAAGCGAGATGGCTTACCGATCGGGATTCAAATTATTGCGGCTCCGTACAATGAATCGCTTGTGTTGAGAGTGGCGGCGGAATTGGAAGCGAAAGGAATAGTTGCGGCTCCGGTTGTCGATCGTGCGTAGAGATCTGGTGCTTCGTTGCTTAATCGCCCGTGAATGGAATTCCGGGCTAACAGAACGAAGTCCCTTCAGGACTGAAGAAGCTCGATCGTTAACTCTTTCAACAATGTTGATCAGAGAATTCGGGAAACGGGTATCAATGGATCTGTGAATTGTTTCGATTTAGCAAGATTCAGGAGAAAAACTTTGCTTTACTCAACACTACTTGCCACAATGCCCCGCACTGTTGAATGGTCGCCAGCGGTCGGATTGACCATGACGCTGTGCTGTTTGTTCTCGGTTGCGATCGGTCGTTTTGCCATTAAAAACCGGGGAGTCGGACCTAAATTACCCGTGGAATCTCCTGCATTGTTTGAAGGGTTTGGACTCCCCGAACTGCTCGGCACAATGAGCTTTGGTCACGTTCTGGGAGCAGGTGTGATTCTCGGACTCAGTAACGCTGGAGTTTTATAAGAACAACGTTGCCCATCGATTAAATCGGTGGGCATTGTTAGTTCGATCGTAGAAACTTCACCATCTGCAAGCAGGGATTTCCTTCCCACAGATTCAGAAATTCCTCAAGCGGTTTGAAGCCTACTGACTCATAAAATGCTCTGGTTTTGGTGTAGTAATCATTTGGGCGAGATGTCCCCAGTGTTTTCACTTGAAAATACTCTACGCCTGATTGTTTCAATTCTGCTTCAGCCGCTTCGACAAGCTGATATCCAATACCTTGTCGATGGAACTGAGGATGAACAGCCATTACATAGATTTCAGCCGCAAATGGATTGTGCTGCTTGAGAGACAAGAAGCCAAGAACTTGTTGCTGGTTCTGAGCTAAAAAAGTTGGAAGACGATCGATTTCTTCGATGTAATGAGCGATCGCATCTTCAATCCCAAACCATTCTGGTAGAAGCCTCAAAATCGGTTCACATAAAGCAGCTTGATTCGATTGAGGCTGTGAAATCTCGATCATGCTATACCCCTTGAGGAACTTCACTCCAAATTGAAGTGGTTTGTCTCAAGCTTCGGTGTGTTCCATTGCCCAGAATTAAGTGATCCAAGATAGGAATTCCAAGAAATCGTGCGCCTTCTAAGAGTTGATGAGTGAGTGCAATGTCCTCGGCGCTCGGTTCAGTATTTCCAGAGGGATGATTGTGCGCTACAATCACTCGACTTCCGCCTTGTCGAATCACTTCTCGAAAAATTTCCCGTGGGTGTGCCAATGTTTCGGTTGCAGTCCCGATCGTAATCACCTGCGTTGCCATCAATCGATTTTTCACATCCAGAATTAACACTGCAAACCGCTCGACCGTTTGCCACATCAATTCGTGACTGAGTGCAGCAGCGGCAACATTTGGGTCATCAATGATCGTCTTTTCAGGGGGACGAGATTGATAGACCCGTTTGCCAAGTTCGATCGCTGCCATAATCGTTGTCGCCTTCGCGGTTCCCACTCCCGGAACTTTCGTCAATTCTGCGACGTTGACTTCTCGCAATGCGCTTAAAGGATCACGTTGATGCTGGCTCAATTCTTGTAAGATGTATTGCCCCAATCCCACGGCAGAAAGTTTTCCTGACCCGGTACTCAGGAGAATGGCTAGAAGTTCAGCCGTGGAGAGGGTTCTTGCACCTTGAGCAATGAGGCGTTCGCGGGGACGTTCACTTTCAGGTAGGTCAGCGATGCGAAAAGAATATGTCATATAGCAGCGGATCGAAGGATGTTTCTCAATTAATCCCTTCTAGCAAATGCAACGTGACAGTGCAGAACGCGCGATAATTTTCTCAGATAAAAAGGCAAAGGTTATGTGGAATGCAAGGTTAGTGTCTAGTGTGGTGTGGGGAAGTGTGGCATCGATCGTCCTGTGTCAATCAGTGAATGCAGCACGATCGCAAGACTATACACCTGCTCAGTTCATTTCTGTTCTCAATGGTTTAGGCTATGCGATTCCGCTCGATGCTCGAATCGATGATCCGCGTGTTCAACAAGCGATTCGAGATTTTCAAATTCAATTTCGCTTACCTGTTGATGGCACGTTGAACAATCCCACTCAAGATCGAGCAGCAGACATTGTAAGAACGCTGCAAACGGCGCTGAATCGGACTGTGAAACCGTCTCCACAACTTCCCGCGACTCAGTTTTATGGTAGACAAACTGAAGCAGCGGTCAGACTCTTTCAGCAGCAGAATCGTTTACCTGCGACCGGAATTGCAACTTTAGAAACTCGCCAACGATTGAATGACATCTTGAGTGATGCCGAGCCTCGACAGCCGACGAATCCTGCAAATCCACCTGTTACGACGAATCCTGTGAATCCGCCTATTCCGACAACTCCACCCCGATCGCAGTTAAGCATCTACACTGAAGCTCAGATCAAAGCAATTCTGACCGGATTTGGCTATGACATCAATCCGCAAGCTTCATTAAGCGATCCGCCTACTGTCCGAGCAATTCGGGATCTTCAGCGGATTTATGGATTGTCTGAGACAGGAGCGATCGATCGTGCAACTGAAGAGCAGTTTTCTAGCGTAATGCGAAATCTGCGGAACAATTTGAGAGTGATTTTAAGAAGTAATTTTGCGATCGCTCAATACTACGATGCTGCCACCCAAGCCGCTGTTCGACAGTTTCAATCCCGTTACGGACTTCGAGTTAATGGCGTTGCCGATCTCGCGGTTCGTAGCCGCATCGACACCGAAGCGCGTCGATTCAGAGGTTAGTTACAAACTTTCTAAGTATTCCAGCAAATCCGCCATCTCTTGAGGACTGGGCTGGAATTTCGGCATCGGAGGAGTTTGTCCGCTGATCACCTGCTCGATCAGTCGAACGTGTGATTTCCGGCTCGAAACATTCTTCAAGCTCGGTCCCACTTTGCCATCTGCCATAATGCCATGACAACCTGCACAATTAATCTGAAAAATAGCATGACCTTGCACCGAATCCCCTTGAAGCGACAGCACTTCTTGCACATAGGGATCAGGGCGATGGAGTTGAGTAACACCCAAAATTGACAGCACGATCGCAAAACAGACGACTAGCGCGATCGAGAGCAATTTTTGGGGCGACCCTTCAGATTTGACAAGCTGCTCGTTCAAAAGAGGTTTCTATGAAAGGACTGTAAAATTTGTTCACTCATATACTAAACAGACTTTAACAAATTTCGCGAACTCCTGCCGAGATAAATTCTGTAATCTTGCCAAAAAATTCCTGTAATCCATTGTCTATCGGTCTTGCTCCGTTGCGAATGGACAAGAACCGCTAAGATATTAGATAACGATACCTTCATGATTTAAGTTTCAAAATCTTACAAACCGAGGAGATTAATCATGGTCGAGCCAATTTTGCTAGGCATTGTTTTGGGACTGGTTCCCGTTACCTTAGCGGGTCTGTTTGTTGCTGCTTACACCCAATACCGTCGCGGAAATCAACTGAACCTCTAAGTTTGTCAGTTTCCGCTCTGCCCCAGAGAGTTTTCTTTCTGGGGTTATTTTTTTGCGGCAATGTCATACAGAAGACAAACAAGGCGATTAGATTTGCAGAAGAAGTCATAAATCGAGGAGCCGAAGATGGTGGATATTTCGCTCAAATCGCTCATTTCCGAGGCGATTCGGACTGTGTATCACAATGCCGATTGGATGGGCTGGAATTTGTTTCTCGCGATCGTGCCTTTGGTTCTGAGCGTGTTCCTCTTCCGCCGCGTACAATTCGGAAATTCGACCCTGACTTCAAGCTCGATCGAACATCGCCATCATTCTCCGCTCTGGTGGCTTGGTGTTGCAATTTTTGTCGCGTTCCTGCCCAATGCGCCCTATATTCTGACGGACATCATTCACTTTGTCAGATGGACTCGTGAAGGTGCATCTGCTTGGACAGTTGGACTGATTTATGTTCCATTGTTTTTCCTGTTCCTGTTTGCTGGTTTTGAAGCGTATGTGATGTCGCTGATGAATGTGGGACATTACCTGAAGCAGCGAGGATTGCGACAATACGTTTTTGCAACTGAACTGACGCTACATGGATTGAGTGCGATCGGCATTTATCTCGGTCGGTTTCTGCGCTTCAATAGCTGGGACTTGTTAACTCGTTGGAACAGTGTTGTAGGCAGTGTGTTTGAAGGGTTGTTAGCTAGAGATTCACTTCTAGCGATCGCATTAACATTCGTCATCCTCACCGTTCTTTATGCGCTCCTAAAACCCGTCCATTTCGCCTTATCTAACTACTGGAAATTTCGCCCGAAAAACCGACAAGGTTTCGTAATTCCCAATTCCTAATCTGTAGTTAAATCCAGTGATGGATTTACTGCGATGATGAGCATTCAAGCGATCGCTTTAGTGGGTTTGGGAGTGTTGGGATTATCGGCTTTACCCGTTCAAACCGAGCAAATTACAAGAACTGCACAGCAAGGAACTGTGAAAGCTGAATTGTCGTATGAGAAAGTTTCGACAGACGGCATTCCACAAACAAAGAATGTGCGATTACGAATTCTAAGAGAGGGTCGATCGACATTCGATCAAGCACCAACAATCAACGAATACGATCGACCTCTAATCGAATTTGACGATAAGCTTGGTTTCATCGTTCGCGACCTCAATGGCGACAAAGAACCTGAAGTGATCGCGGATATGTACACAGGTGGAGCGCATTGCTGCCGATATTCGCTGATTTATCAATACGATCGCGATCGCCAGACATACAGTGAGACACACATGAAATGGGGCAATTTGGGCTATCAACTGCGAGATCTCGATCGTGATGGCAAGTTAGAGTTTTACAGTGCTGATGATCGTTTCGCATACGCCTTCACAAGCTATGCTGCTTCAGCATTCCCGATCCAGATTTGGCGGTTTAAGGATGGCGAAATGAGCGATATCACTCGCCAATATTCCAAAGAAATCTACGCCGATGCGTATCGACTTTGGCAGCTTTATCAGAAGATCCGAACCGAAGAAGACGCTGAAGTGAAGGGCGTTTTAGCGGCATATCTGGCGGATAAATATCTGCTCGGTCAGCAAGAAGATGGCTGGAATCAGTTGCGGAAAGTTTATCAAGAAAGCGATCGAGAAGAGTTCTTCGGCAGTCTACGGAAATTCCTGAAAGAGATGGGTTACGCGAATTAAGACATCACAATTAAGGCAACAGTTCAAAACTTTGGCAATGTTGCGGACGGAATAAACGAAAGTCTCGTTGATCGAGAGTCAAGATCAGGGCACTTCGATATCGTCCCGCGATCGCCATGACGGTCGCATCTACAAAATCAATGCGCTGTCTGCGTAAGTTTCTAAAATCTGGGCAGTATATTCAACGTCTCGATCGCTTAAAGCAGTGAGTTGAAAGCGGCTTCTTGGAAGTCCTTTTAGAAAAGCTGCAACCGTCAGTACTCCAGCATCACGCCCCAATAGGTACGCAACTTCAGCCAGAAAGGTTTGAGGCAGAATGATTTCTCGTAGTTGAAGGTAGATTGGCGCGACTTCTTGATGGCGATCGTCACGTTGATTGAGCAGTGCAGCGACGAATTCAGTATCCGCTATTGGGATGGCTGTCTCCATGTCCATCCTTGAGCGGTGAGATCCTGATGCAGAATGTCTTCAGAGCGTGTAGCAAGATCTGGCGATCCGGCAAAAAGCCCAATCAAAGGATCTTTTCCGGTTTCTTTCGACTGAGTTTCTGTGTCTCCAGTGTTTTGCATTTGTTGAATGTGTTCGATCAAGTGCGATCGCTCTTCGGCTGTGAGTTGAGCAATTTCGCTCAAAACCTGCTGAAATAGAGGACTCATACGGGTTCTCCATGAGGATTAATTTGATTGTAATTTGGAGAGTATTTCGATCGCCCATTCACAATCAACAATATGAAACTCTTAGACGTTGTTGCACTTACCGAAGACCTACCAGAACAGAGCCTTTACATAGGGCAAGTTGGGACAATTGTTGAGGTTTATGATCCTGAAAACTTTGAAGTCGAATTCGTTGATCTTCAAGGGAAAACCTACGCAGTAGAGACTTTGAGTACAAATCAAGTGATACAGCTTCATTATCAGCCGCTTCAGCGACCGACAAAATAAACCCAAAGCAGCATTCTTCAATCCGCGCAAAGTTCCTGAGTTTTCCCTGCTCGATGCAAGTATTCCCAATTCAGTTTCATGCAACCAGCTTTCTGATCGACCCAATAAAAAATGCTTCCCCGAAGCCAGAGAAGCATTTTTCAATTTAGTAAGCGTCTTGCAGTTCAAAGAAGTCGTGGGAGATGTAATCCTTGCGGAGTGGATAGCCTACCCAGTCTTCCGGCATCAGCAAGCGTTTCAAGTTCGGGTGTCCTTCAAAAACAATCCCGTACATATCGAACGTTTCGCGCTCCTGCCAGTCTGCGCCTTTCCAAATCCAAAAGACTGAAGGCACTTTCGGATTCTCACGCGGTAAGTACACTTTCAATCGAACTTCATCCGGTCGATCGGCACTGTCCGACACTTTGATCAGGTGATAGAAACTCACCAACTGATCGCCAGGACCCAAATCATAGCCGCCCTGACACTGAAGGCAGTTAAAGCCATTCGCATACAGCGCAGTACAAAACGGAATCAGCAATTCAGGTTCGACTTTAATCACCTCGACTCCACTGGCATCGGGACCCATGAACTCGTGATCAAAGCCGTTTTCGGTGAGCCACTTCGAGGTTTTACCCGCTTCAACGATCGTTGTTTCAGTCGCTTGTTTTTCTTCAGCCACGATCGACGTTCTCCTTTTCCGCTTCCAAAACCGCAGGCACTTCGAGACCCAATGCTTCCGCTAATTCACGCGGCGGCGCAACTCGGCTATCCGCTTGCAAGTACGTGCCATCGTGAATGAGTTTGTACGGCTCCATGTTATGAGTCGTGCTGTAGTAGCGGTGGGTTTGCAGCAGTTGACCGCGTTCTTGAATCGACTCGTTTGAGATCTTCTTGCGGAGTTTGATGATCGCATCCACGATCGCTTCAGGACGGGGAGGGCATCCGGGCAGATAGATATCGACCGGGATGAGTTTGTCCACACCGCGAACCGCAGTCGGAGAATCCACGCTGAACATTCCGCCCGTGATCGTGCAAGCGCCCATCGCGATCACGTATTTTGGTTCAGGCATTTGCTCGTAGAGACGCACCAAAGCCGGAGCCATCTTCATCGTGATCGTCCCTGCGGTGATGATCAAATCGGCTTGACGGGGAGCCGATCGCGGAACGAGTCCGAAGCGATCGAAGTCAAACCGCGAACCGATCAACGCCGCAAATTCGATAAAGCAGCAAGCCGTTCCAAACAGAAGGGGCCAAAGACTAGAAAGCTTTGCCCAGTTGTACAAATCGTCTACCGTCGTCAAAATGACGTTTTCGGATAATTCTTGCGTCACACCAGGACGCTCAATAGGATTGATAAGGGACGCGCCATTTGCGGCGGTCGCTTCAGGATTCATGACCATTCCAATGCTCCTTTCCGCCAAGCGTAGACCAGACCGACAACTAGAATTGCAATAAAGATCAGGGCTTCGATGAACGCTAACAACCCAAGGCGGTTAAAAGCGACTGCCCAAGGGTACAGAAACACCGTTTCAACATCGAAGATCACGAACACGAGCGCGAACATGTAGTAACGAATGTTGAACTGAATCCATGCACCCCCGATCGGTTCCATGCCCGATTCGTACGTGGTACGGCGTTCAGGTCCTCGACGGCTAGGGCGAACTAGCTTAGAAGCCAGGAGTGCCAGAACCGGAACCAAACTGCAAATCAGCAGGAAGCCTAATAGATATTCATAGCCGCTTAGGACATACACAGGTATTCGCCGCCTCTCGTTCTACAAAAATGGACTGGTTACGTTGCTTTACACTCTCACTATTATAGAGTGCTGCAATTTATCATGGTGCGCTGAAATACTTACCAAATCAAGGATTACTTACAATTGGTTCTGAATCGAAGCCATTGAAGAGAATCTATCGAGATTTGGAGCAGTTCTGAAGAAAGTATATGTCGATCGACAAAATTATTGGGCGTTTGATCGGGATCTCATAATGTCATAATAATTAACGAACACTTTAAGGTTTGGGTCACTCCCTGACAATTTGCCATGAGTACCGAAGCTGCTGATTCCCAAGAAAACCCGACGGAGACTGAGGTTAAGCCACTCGATCCGAAAGATCTCGATCGCTATGAGTGTGCGGCTTGTGGATATACATATGAGCCGACCAAGGGCGACGATCGTAGTGGGATTGCGCCGGGTGTCGCGTTTGAAGATCTGCCGATTATCTGGAAATGTCCGGTTTGTGGCGTTCCGAAAAAGCGGTTTCAGAATGTCGGTCCGCTGAATTCGCCGTCTGGATTCAAGTCGAATCTGGGCTATGGATTTGGGGTGAATACCTTAACTCCAGGACAGAAGAATATTCTGATTTTTGGTGGATTGATCGTAGCGTTTATTCTTTTCCTGAGTCTTTACGGGTTGCAGTAGTGCAACGGTTTGAACCCTTTATTTACTGAGATCAAAGAGCGATGTATCGGATTTTGAGAGCCTGGAAACAGATTGTAATTTTGCTGGCGGTTGTCTTCCTGGCGACTGGTTGTAAAGGGTTTTTGCCCTCGGTTGTAAATAATCCGTGGCAGACCGTGGCGTTACCGATCGAGGAAAATATGCTCGATATCGGTTTCACGGGCGATAAGCAACATGGCTGGATGGTCGGCACGAATTCTGCGCTGCTTGAAACCACAAACGGCGGGAAGTCCTGGAAGCAAAAAGTTTTAGACCTGGGTGAGCAAAAGTATCGCTTCACGTCGGTTAATTTCTCAGGCGATGATGGTTGGATTGCTGGACAGCCTTCGATTCTGCTGCATACGTCTGATGGTGGTAAGTCCTGGGCGCGTTTGCCATTGAGCAGTAAGCTGCCTGGTGCACCGGAAAAGATTGTTGCGCTCGGTGACAACCAAGCCGAGATGACGACTGATGTGGGTGCAATTTATAAAACGACCGACGGTGGGAAGAATTGGAAAGCGCTCGTATCTGAAGCGTTTGGGGTCATGCGGAGTATCGATCGTACTCCCGATGGTAAGTACCTCGCCGTTTCTTCCACAGGTAACTTCTTCTCGACTTGGGAACCGGGTCAGAACGTTTGGCAACCTTACAACCGGAATAGCTCTCGGAAGCTTCAGAACATGGGATTTGCACCGGATGGACATCTTTGGATGTTAGCGAGAGGTGGACAAATTCAGTTTACCGAATCAGACAATCCTGAAGAATGGACAGAACCAAAAAACCCAGAGTTTTCAACCAGTTGGGGATTGTTAGATTTAGCGTATCGCACCCCTGAAGAACTTTGGATCGTCGGTGGTAGCGGCAACCTCTTAGCAAGCTTTGACGGGGGTAAGACTTGGCAAAAGGATCGCGATGTCGAGAACATTCCAGCGAACCTTTACAGAGTAGTTTTCTTTGACTCGAAGACTGGATTCATCATGGGTCAGCGCGGGACTTTATTGAAGTACGAATCCACACAGACCGCTTGATCGAAAGGGGCGGGGGATCAATTTTCAAGGATTCCCTTGTGAGGGCATCTCCCGTCCCGTATGATACAGATAAGGCTTTTGTTCGTTGACTTCTGGAGAGAGAGCTAAATGGCAGGTACTACAGGTGAACGTCCGTTTGGGGACATTGTTACTAGCATTCGTTACTGGGTGATCCACAGCATCACGATTCCTGCATTGTTCATTGCAGGTTGGTTGTTTGTTAGCACTGGCTTGGCTTACGACGTCTTCGGAACGCCTCGCCCGAATGAATACTATCCGACTGCACGTCAAGAACAATTGCCGATCGTGAGCAATCGTTCTGAAGCGAAGCAGCAGGTTGATAAGTTTGCCTCGCAGGTTGGCAAGTAGTTTAACGAGGTTAAAAAACAATGACAAGCAACACTCCGGGGAACGAACCCATTTCATATCCGATCTTTACGGTTCGCTGGTTAGCTGTGCATACGTTGGCAGTTCCGGCGATCTTCTTCATTGGCGCGATCGCTTCAATGCAGTTTATTCAACGATAGGAGCTTGAATCATGGCAGGGATTAAAGGGTCTCCGAACCCAAACAAGCAGCCTGTTGAACTCAACCGGACTTCGCTGTATTTGGGTCTTTTGCTGATTTTTACGCTGGGAATTTTGTTCTCTAGCTACTTCTTTAACTAATTTTGTTCAGTTTGCTGTTTAGGAGGATCGAATGCAAACAGGTGGAAGAATTCCCTTGTGGCTTGTGGCAACGGTTGCAGGCTTGGGTGTGATTGGTGTGATGGCACTGTTCTTTTACGGTTCCTATACGAGTGTCGGTTCGTCGCTGTAAGTCGAACTTTACAATCAAGAAAGCCGCTCAATGCAAGGTTGGGCGGCTTTTAATTTGCTAATGCGTTTGGAACTGTGACTTAGATGCCCGTTGGATCTTCGCGTTCGATGTACAAGAACAACAATGCAAAGACGACCGTTGGCACTAACCAGGTGACAACGGGGATGAGAATCCAAGGCAGATATGAAGCTGCGTATGAACCTGTCATAAGAAAAGTTTCCTATTCGTTAGATGATTCCACTTGTGACTGTACCTGTGAAGGGTGACAGGGATCTGAGGTTTCTCAAGATTCTTAACATTCGGAGAAGGGCGATCAAGTTTTGATAGTTAATCTGTGATCTGTTGAGCGATTGCCCATTGCAATTTATTGATCAATCGTCGTTGTTATAACACGGCTCATCACATAAACTGCGTGCATCTTTTTGCCGAATTGGCGAGGTTTTGTTTTACGGATAACTTCAAATCCCAAGCTTTTCCAGAACTGTAAGCCTCGCTCATTGGCTTCAACACCAGACAAGAATACTTGCCGAACTGCCTGCCCTAGCACCCAATTCTCAAATGCTTGATAAAACTCTGAGCCTAATCCTTGACCTCGCTGCTCAGGACTCAACATCATCAATCCCAGCCACCATGTCTGATTGTCTGGATAATGTCGAATCGATTCAATCATCCCAATCAGATGATTCTGTGGATTGAATAGCCCCAAAATATATTTGTCCTTGCTCGTTTTCCCGTCTGGCAAAGCATCAAACTCTTCACGCGCTGCCATAGATGAAGGAGGTTGACCATCAGTTAAAAATGCAAACTCTGTACATTGCTCATAGAGAGGTTGCAGCACTGCCGCGTCTTCTGGCTTAAGAAGCTTTGCTGAGTAGCCAGGACGATTTAGAGGAAAGCTTACTGAATCTGTCATAATTATCATCAATCTTTGCGATTACTCCTCAGCTTAACCAACTCTTCTTGTCAGTAAGTTTTCTCACATTGATCGAACTAATTTTATGCAGACTCGCTGAGTTGTTGCTGGAGTTGTTGGACTTCTTCGATTGGTAAACCGTCTCTGTTACTCCAAATCTTCCTCTGTAAGTTCAGCGTCTTTCATAATGCTTTTCAGGGTTCCTTTTGGCAAATCTCAATTGCTGTGCACAGGGATGGAAAGAATAGCATCGACCCCTTCCTTGGTGTAAATGTGATGGCTACCCGTAATTCGCTTTAGCTCCCAGCCATTTCGCTCTACAATTTCGCAAAGCCTTTTGCCGGAAATGGCTTTCATAGGGTTAGCTCGATCAATTGCTTCTCTGGCTCAAGCTCTTCGCGATCGCTGGCAACTTCTAACCAGCCCTGAACCGCATCTTCCAGCATTTCTAATAAATGCTCATAGCTCTCTCCCCAGGTATGACATCCAGGAAGAGCGGGTACAGAGGCACACCACACATCGTCTTCTTGCCAAGTAATTGCCTTGATTCTCATACTGTAAGCTGTGTTAAGAAGCTTTTAAGAACGATTCTAGCGCACGAATTCTGAAAGACTGATTTCAAATAAAATTCGGGTAATCATTCATCGATTCAATATCTGTTTATGTTCCTCAATGTTCCTAAAATTATTCTCGATACCGATCCGGGTGGCGATGATATCTTTGCGCTGCTTTGGCTTCAGAGCTTGGCGAAACAGGGACTTGCAGAACTGATTGCAGTGACGACAGCGGGCGGGAATGTTTCGACTGAGAAGACGTTTTCTAGTGCGAGTCGGATTCTAAGTTTAGGGGGATTGGCAGCGGTGGAAGTGGGGCGGGGAATTGAAATTGCAAACTCTCCAGAAGATGCCTCGCACATTCACGGCTCTGATGGGATGGGCAATCTTTCCTCACAACTTCCTGAGCCAGTTCATAACTATAAGACGGCTCGATATTCGGATGAGATTTTGATTGATCGATTAACTGCAATGCCGGGAGAAATTACCGTAATTGCGATCGCGCCTCTCACGAATCTTGCAGCCGCAGAACAGAAACGACCGGGCATTCTCAGAAAAGCTAAGGAAATTATCATGATGGGTGGAGCTTTTCACTGTCCAGGAAACATTACAACCCATGCGGAATTTAATCTCTGGTTTGATCCAGAGGCAGCAGAGATTGTTTTGAACAGTCGGAATGATTTGGTGATGACTTCGCTGGATGTGACGCGGCGATTGGTGTTTACGAGAGAGATAGTAAATGCGATTGCTCGATCGAATCCAACAACCGAACTATCGAAATTTCTCACGAATCTGTGTGAGTTTATGATTAGCACGGCTTTGAAGTATCGGGAAACGGACGGAATCGAAGGGTTTCTCGTGCATGATGCGGCAACTTTGGGGTATTTGTTTTACCCGGAAACGATGTTGTGGAAACGGGCGAGAGTGCAGATTGAAACGCGGGGGGAATGGACGCGGGGGATGACAGTGATTGACGATCGTAATTTTGCGAAACAATCCTCAAACGCTTGGATTGCAACTGAGGTCGATGCTACGCGATTTTTTACGAATTTTATTGAAGACTTGAAAGCATTAAATAAGGGGTCAGAATTGCTCTAACCCCTGAAAACTATCGAGTCTTTGAACTATCGGCGCGGATTTGGTGTAAGAACGTTAATCACAGCACCAACCGCTGCACCATTTGCCGTGTTCCGGACTGCATGACGGCGATTTGTTACTCTTCCGACTGCTGCGCTTGTACCTGCTCCGACTGCTGCATCTTTGAGCAGATCAGGACGCTGACCTTTCGGAGTTAACAAGTCGCGGGATTGGTTCACGGCTGCACCTGCGGCTGCACCATTGATGATATTCGGAACAACTTTGTGACCTGTGACCACGCTGGAGACGACACCCGTAGCAGCTCCGATTCCGACATCGCGCCAGATATTTTGGTCGGCTGAAGCTGGCTTCATCGGGAGCAAAGTCGCACCAACTAGGCTGGTCGCCATCAGTCCAGGAGCAAGCGCACGTTTTAATGTCTGATTCATGGAAATAACCTCCACACATCAATAAATCAAGCAAATCAGTAGAGAGTTCTCATTCACTTAACTATTTTTAGTCTAACGAGTGAGACGATCGAGCAGCTATCCCAGAAGTGGTAAGTAGTTCGCTTGCGTATAGTTCTTATGACATCTACGGGTGTATTAACAATCTAGTGTATTTTCCAGTTCCCAAGGTGTCACACAGCTTGTAAATTGATTCCATTCTTGGTGTTTTAGCTTGAGATATGCGCTGGTGAAAGATTCGCCTAGCGATCGACAAATCACTTCATTCTCTTCCAAACATCGCAACGCATCCAATAAGTTTTTTGGCAATGGTTTCACTTCACCAGCAGGGAGCGGCTCCGTGTACATATTGTTATCGCGTCTCACTCCCGGATCGCGCTTTTGAACAATGCCATCGAGTCCAGTTGCAATCAAAGCGGCAGGCAATAGATAAGGATTTGCGGCTCCATCAGCTAACCGAAGCTCAAAGCGTCCGGCATCAGGAATACGAATGGTATGGGTTCGATTGTTGCCGCTGTAGCTGGCTGTATTCGGCGACCAAGTTGCACCGGATAAAGTTACAGGTGCATTGATGCGTTTGTAGGAATTCACAGTGGGATTTGTAATTGCACAAAGCGCCTCAGCAGAATGTAGGACACCCGCAATGAATTGATAACCGAGTTGGGAGAGTCCTAGTTCCCCTTGTGGATCATAAAATAGGTTCTCTTGTCCTGCATTGTCCCAGAGTGAAAGATGCGTGTGGCAACCGTTTCCAGTCAGATGGGCGAACGGTTTGGGCATGAAAGTGGCTCTCAGTCCATGCTTTTCTGCGATCGACTTCACCATATATTTGAAAAACGCTTGTCGATCGGCGGTAATCAACGCATCGGCATACATCCAGTTCATTTCAAACTGTCCGTTTCCGTCTTCGTGATCGTTCTGATATGCGCCCCATCCGAGATTTAACATCGCATCGCAGATTTCACGAATGACATCGTAACGGCGCATGAGGGATTGTTGATCATAGCAAGGTTTGGATTGTCGATCGCGTAAATCCGAAATCTGCTCTCCATCCGCACTCAGCAAAAAGTATTCACATTCCACACCCGTTCGCGCTCGGTAGCCTAAGTCCTGAGCTTGTTGTAGAACCTTTTTCAAAACAACTCTCGGAGCTTGTTCTAAAGGTTCACCATTGATTGTGTGCAAGTCCGCTGCTAACCAAGCAACATCAGGCTGCCAAGGAAGTTGGATCAAGCTATCTGGATCAGGAATCGCTAAGATATCAGGATCAGCAGGAGTCATATCTAACCAAGCTGCAAACCCGGCGAATCCTGCTCCGCTGACTGCCATTTGATCGATGCTTTCGGCGGGGACTAACTTTGATCGAGCGACTCCAAACAAGTCAGTAAACGAAATCAGGAAGTAGCGGATTCCTTGAACTTGGGCGGTTTGAGAAAGCGTCATAGTGATTGTTGGAGTAGGATTTGGATTAGCGATCGGATAAACGCAGCATCAGGCGGATACTGATACGGATTGCCTGCTCGATGTCCCCAAATCGATTCGATCGAATGGTACTCTGCATTCGGGATCAAAGTGGCTTCTGCTGCACAATCTTCCGGGGTAAAGTACAAATCGGTTGTTGCAGGGATTACAAAAGTTTTGGCTTGTATCGCATTCATCGCAGCAATATAGTTGCCTTGATAGATTGGATTATCACTCACATCGCAATGCAGCCAAGTATCAATCATTGCTAATAGATTGTGCGGATCGCGTTTGCGATAGTTCATTTCCCAGAATTGAGCAATGTAATCTTCTAATGAACTGTAGCCGAGTTGATAGTAGATACTTTCACGATAGAAAGTTTGGGAAGCCGCCCAACTTGCATAGATGTGGGCGAAGGCTCGAAATCCTCGATCGGGCAATCTTTCAAATCGTGTCCCTGTCCAAGCTGGATCAGCGGTTAGTGCTGTTCGTAGGCTTTGAAGGAAGATGCGATTGTGATCGGTGGTTCGAGCCGTACCGCAGAGAGCAGCAATTCTGAGAACGCGATCGGGATAAAGCGCACCCCAGTGATAAGCCTGTTGTGCGCCCATTGACCAACCGTAAATCAGTGCTAATTGTTCAATCTGAAAGACTTCCTCAAGTAGCTGTTTCTGTGCGCGAACATTGTCGTAATGACTAAACCAAAGGCTTTCGACTTCAATCTCACTGTTGCTGGGTGAAGTCGATAGACCATTTCCAAACATATTCGGAATCACAATAAACCATTCGGTTGGATCTAAAATTCCGTCAGGACGAATGAGCCAATCAATGTCGGTGTGCTGTGCCCCGTAAGAGGTTGGGTAGAGAATGGCATTTGTTCGATCGCGATTCAATGTTCCGTATGTTTGATACACGATCGAGGCTTCAGGCAATGTTGCACCACAATATAGCGGAAAGTCTTTCAGCTTGAAACAGTTCATACAAGGTTTTTAGCAAAGCTGTAGTTTACTTCGACATAGCCTTGGTCTTTGTAGGTGAAATGTTCTCTTAACTGTTGGTGTGCAGCAGGTAATTGATGGAACGGGATTGATGGATAGAGATGATGTTCCGCATGATAGGGCATATTCCACATCAAGAACTGAAGCGGAAAGAGCGTTTTTGTCGATCGAGTATTCGTCAACGGATTCGTATCATGCGTACATCCAGTATGTTCGGACAATAGAATCATTCGGAGCATCGGCTGTCCGACCATCAATGGGAAAAGCCAATAGGTGATGAACCAAGGTTGACCTGCAATTAGAGAAATCGCGATCGCAATTCCATAAACAGCTAACTGCGATCGAACTGCAAACATCACCCCATCCCGCGCTTCTTCTGAAATGTAGGGATAGTCTTCTAGCTGTCCAGTTGCCACTCGAAAATGAGTTTTGAGCTTACCCCACCACCAAGTTGCGCCACTCAGCATGATTAGATAGTCCACTAAAGTCTGAGGAAGTGGATCACTTAGCTCTGGATCATTGTCAAAGTCTTGTGCGTATCGATGATGCCATTTGTGATAGCGGCGGTAGAAAGCACCATTGTAGAAAGACAGCACTCCTGCAAGCCAGCACACGGCATCATTTAATAGATTGTTCTCGAATGCAGTGCGGTGAGAAGATTCGTGCATCGGAGCGAACATTGCAGCAAAGCCAAATCCATAGATGATGACAGCGGGGATTGCAATTAGCCAGTTGTGACCGACATTTGTACCCCAGAGATAGCCACTGATGCCGAGAATTGAGAAATGGGCAAACAGTTGGAACAATCCTTTAGGGGTCGATCGAGCATTCAGATTTTTCAAAGCTTCGTTACTCAGCGGTGACGGACGCTTTGATTCGGGTTCAATCAAGTTAGACTCAGAAACAGTTGAACTCATCGTTTGTACCTTAAGAAGCTGAACTTGTTATAACAAGCAAGAATAGCAATATATCACCAAAACTCTGTATTTCAAGCTACGAATTATGGGAATTCCTTTGCACAGTATGATCTCGAAACAACTCCGCGATCGCATGATCAATGGTCAATATAAACCGGGAGATCAGCTACCAAGCGAACATCAGTTAATGTCAGAGTTTGAGGTGAGCCGAATTACGGCAAGACGTGCGATCGCGAACTTAATGCAGCAGGGTTTGATCGTGGTACAGCAAGGAAAAGGCGCGTTCGTTGCAAGTCAACAGAAAGTGACTCATTCGCTGTCTAGTCCATTGTTGTTAGAGGCAGACATGGCACAACAAGATGTTAGTATTACAGTGCGATCGCTAGTTTTTGAGATGGTAACAGTTCCGTCCGAAGTTGAGGAAATTTTATCGGTCAAAACTGCTTATTTTCAAAAGAAAGTATTGTTATTTAATGGTGTTCCAGGCTGTGTAGATATTACTTACATTGTTCCAGAGTTGGGAAAGGCTTATGCGAAGGATCTCAAGCAACAATTAAGCTTAACGGCTCTAGAAAAGCATGGAATTTTTACAGAAAAGATTGATGCAGTGATTGAATGCACACAAGCCGATGAGGAAACGAGTGAACAATTGGAAGTGCCGCTCGGACATCCCTTGATTGTGTATCAGCACACGGCTTATCGAGAAGGCAATTGTGCGATCGTACATGGTCGATCACTTTCACGCGGCGATCGTTTATGTTATTCAGTGCAGATCAAGAGATCGTAACTATGTATGGTTTAGCAATTCACACGAGCAGCCCAGATTTAGGACTAGCACTTTCTAATTTTGAAGAAGATCAGCGATCGATAATCCTCAATCTAGGTCGTGACTTATCAAGTTCACTACACACACATCTATTAGAGTTTCTCAAGCCGCAGACCTGGAAGGATCTCGCTTTTATTGCAGTTGCGATCGGTCCCGGTGGATTTACTGGAACTCGGATCGGAGTCGTTGCTGCAAGAACTTTAGCGCAACAGTTAGAAATTCCATTGTTCGGAATTTCGAGTTTAGCCGCGATCGCTTACGGACATTCTGGAACGATCGCAGTTCAAATGCCTGCTCAACGAGGAGAACTCTACACCGCAATTTACCAGGATGGAATTGTGCTTCAACCTGATTCAGTCATGTCAGCGGAACAATGGGCGAAAAGTTTGGAGCAGTACATCCTTGATCAGCGAATTGAAGCGGAATCGAATCAGGGGCAATTTGTTGAGGGAATTTTAGCGATCGCACATCAACGCTGGCAAAAAGGGGAGCGCCCCCATTGGTCGGAAGCACTCCCCTACTACGGACAACACCCGGTAGAGATTAGTTAGAACGGTCTAAGCTTTCTTGCAGAGCATCACCGCTGCGTTCTGCGGTATCTGGGTACATGTTGCCGAAATCCTTCACAGCTTCACCCGTTTCTTTTGCAATCCGACCTAAACGTTCACCCGGTTCGCCTGCGGTTTCGCGAGCTTCACGATTCCATTCGCCCGTCGTCTTGGGTCGATCGCTGTCAATGTTCTGCAAATCTTGCTGAATCTTTTCCGGTAAATCCTTCGCTTGCGGTTGTTCTCCGGTGCTAACGTTGCGGCGACCTTCATACAGCGTCTTTTCTTTCTTCAGCGGGCTATCCGGTGCACCTGGTGAATAAGACGGATCTGCTGCAAATGCGGCTTGCATCGGAGCAATCAAGACAACAGCCATCAATAAAACCAACAATACGGCTTGGCGAATTCGTTTTAATGTATTCATGAGTTATATCCTCATTACGAGTTACTCAAAGAATCCTAGGAAGAATTTAGCCATCGATCGTCAATCTGAAGAAAGGTTCACCATAAACCACGGGAGAGATATTAATGCCGTCCCCAACCCTTCAACAAATTCAAGCGAGTCTGATCACCGCTGAAAATTTCCGTCCCTTCGGACAGTTAATCCAAGCTTCACACGATGGAAAAAGTTTCGATCGAGAAGATGCCCAACTGCATCTACAAAATGGCACTCCTCGCTTTTACATCATGCGCTTGAAACATCGGGGGCGAAAATTTCACAAAATCACGCGCCATCAGCAGTGTACGCAATGCCTCGGATCACTCGAAGGCAAGGAATGGCTGATCGTAGTTGCGCCTCCGGGAGCGGCAGAGAATCCTACGATCGCTGATCTCACCGCGTTCCGCATCCCCGGCAATTGCTTTATCAAGCTCGATATCGGAACCTGGCACGCCGGACCCTATTTCGACGGTGAGATGGTTGATTTCTACAATCTTGAACTCAGCGATACAAACGTCGTTGATCACGATACTTGCGATCTTAGAGCGACCTACGGCGTTGAATTCGAGATTATCTAAAGCGGATTCCACGAGTTTCGACATCGATCGCGCCTTCGACACTGAGCGCGATCGAGATTAACTCTTCTAATAATTGGGTCGATCGTAAACTTCCCATCAAAATCACAACCTTTCCACGCTGAGTCACTCTCAACCCTTCGAGATCTTGATTAGTAAATTGAGCCTGGAAAGCCTGTAGAACTCGCTTCGCCAAACCGCTATGGTCATATTCGCCATTCAGACCGACCCGCTCCGGCGGAATCGTATTCAAAAGGGAGTATGTCATGGTGTGAGCATCAAAAAGGGAATCACACTTCGCAGATTTCGGCGCGGTAGAAAACGGTTCTCGCAATTGCACCCTTGCAGTTATCATCGGAGTCTGCCAAACAGATAAAGGTAGATTAAACAGCCTGCAAATATTAAAGGTTTTGCAAAGATATTAGACAATCCATCTTTTGGCAGAGGTCAGACTGCGCCGTATAACTACGGAAAATATACCGAAATCAGGTAGCTTCGCGCAGATGAGTAAGTTGCTTCTTAATCTAACAAATTCTCATTCGAGCAGGAATCAACGATTCGTAATTCTTCAGAGTCGCTAATTGAGCGAATTCGATGGCTTAAGAAGTATAGAAAGATGCACCATAAAATCGTGAGAGAAAATTTAATTCTTACCGAACCACTTGACGCATGTAGTCACCCCAAAGTTGCGCCGCAAGTCCACTATTTCCACCAGTAGGTGCGTTGTTATCATTCCCTAGCCATACTCCCGTCACGATCGCCTGACTTGGGACATAGCCAATAAACCATAGATCCTTGTTGTCATTCGTCGTTCCGGTTTTTCCAGCTTCACCGAGTCCGATCGCGGCAGCGCGTCCCGTTCCCGATCGCACAACGCCCTGGAGCAAGGTAGTCATCGTATTCGCCACATCAGGCTGAATCACTTTCTGATTGTTTTCGCCATCTTGATCAGCTTGGTAAATCACTCGACAGGTGTTAATGTCTTTGCGATCTTTGCAGTCTCCACTATCGAGAATCCGCTTGATCGTATGGGGACGATTCCGAACGCCTCCATTTGCCAGCACACCGAACGCACTGGTCATTTCTAAAGGAGTCGTCTCACTTTGTCCCAAGACTAGCCCCGGAACCGCTTTGAGCGTCGATTTCACGCCCATTCGCTGTGCCATTTGGACAACTTTATCGAGTCCCGCATCTTGAGCAATCCTCAGCGCAACCACGTTGAGCGACTGTGCCATTCCAGTGTAAAAATCGGCTGAACCGCCTCCACATCCTGCATACGTTTGTCCGCCCCAATTCAAAGGAGCACAAGAATAAGCGGTTCCGGGAGAGATTCCTTGTTCCAGTGCTGCCGCATAAGCAAAAATTTTGAACGTCGATCCGGGTTGTCTGAGTGCCTGAGTCACGCGGTTAAATTGACTTTCTTGAAAATCAGTTCCACCGACCATCGCCAGAACTTCACCTGTTTTGGCATTGAGTGTCACCACTGCGCCCTGAGAATAGCCTGCACTCGCGCCACTGGTTTCGACACTATTTCGCAAACTTGTTTCCGCTCTCGCTTGCATTCGTCGATCGAGTCCCGTTTCGACAATAAAATTCCCTTCTTTCGCTAAATCGCCGCCGAGTAACGATTCCAATTCATCGAATACGGCGCTGTAGAAATAAGGCGCGATCGCACTTTGTAATTCTTGCCGCGCTTTCGGACTAATTTCGATGCGCGATCGACGAGCGCGATCAGCTTCTTCTTGCGACACCATGCCTTGTTGTGCCATTCGTTCGAGAACGCGATCGCGAAATTCCACCGCCGCTTTATAGTTCGTGACTGGATTAAAACTATTGGGTGCAGGCAAAATTCCGACCAAGGTTGCCGCCTCAGATAAGTTCAAATCTTTGGAAGATTTCCCGAAATAAAATTGTGCTGCATCCTCGAATCCATAAATCCCGCTACCGAGATAAACACGATTGAGATACATTCTCAGTAGAAAATCCTTGCTGTAGACCGTTTCGAGCTTAAGAGCAACGATCGCTTCTCGAATCTTTCGCCCTGCCGAATCTTGCCGCCCCACATAATCGGGCAATACGCTTCTCGCAAGCTGTTGAGTTAGGGTACTTCCCCCTTCTCGAATTTCCCCGCCTCGCACGTTTGTAAACAGGGCGCGAGTAATCCCGATCGGATCAACGCCCAAATGCCAGAAGAAGCGCGAATCTTCAGAAGCCATGACCGCATTCGGTAAGAAGGACGAAAACTCTGAAAGATTTTGCACTTCAACATGTCGATCGGTTCTCGGTGTTCGGAGTGGTTGACCATCCCGTGAGTTAATCACAACCGGACCCTGAACCGATTCGGGCAATGGATAAACCGAAAATCGCTGCCATTCGATCCCAATCACCGCTGCCGTTAATGCAGTAACGCCACTAATTCCAAACAACCCATATCGAGCTGCTTTGAGATACCAAGGCAGGGGATCTTTATACTGAACGCGAACCGATGCGGCAAGTTCAGGCGGACCCAGGGAAATGACATCACCGTTGTAGAGAATTTTCGATTTCAGCTTTCGCTTGCCACGATAAAGTCCATTCGTCGAACCTTCATCGCGAATCATAAATCTCGATCGAGTCGGCAATCCCAAAAATTTCCGTTTACGATCACGCTTCACCACCGCGTGAACCTGACTTACGACCGGATTCCGCACAACGATATCGCACGATTTAGAACTGCGCCCGATCGAATAGCGATCGCCTAATAGCGGAAAGATCTGTGCTTTTGGCGCGTCAGCATCTTGCACTAATAATTCTGGAACTCGCGCATTGGGTTTCAGTTTCAGCTTCGAGAAATTGATCCGCGTGAGTGTCGTTTTAACAGCTTGAGTCAGATTGCCGAGAACGGTTTGCGATCGACGCGGGGGCAGAGGCGGTTGAGTCATGGAATAGCGATCGAGGGACTGCGATATATTCTAGTCAAATGCGGGGATAGGAAGTATCGAACTCTCTATCCCCACGCAAATAACTACTTCTTGAACGGGTCGTGTTCCGTCAAAATCCGTTCTAATTTCGCTTCATCCACTCGCGAGACTAGTCGCTTCGATTCGTGCATATCTCGTGTCGTTTTCGCCACACTAAAGGTCGATGCCACTGTAAACAGTGTCCCCATGCCCACATAACCTTTCACCCAACCGTCTACAGGTAGATAGCAAATCCCGATCGTCGTCGCGGTCACAGAAATCGCAAACGATGCCCAAGCCTGAAAAACCCAGGCGCTACTGTGCGCTTGAGTCGAACTATCGTACTTCTGCATAAGGCTCTCCTGAAGGAAATAGAGTGGATGTTCAGAAGATAACTTTTAGTTCGGGCACGAAAGATTAGAAATAGACACTCTCAGATTTGTCCTGTTTTTTGTTCCTGGAGCGCGTAGAAGATGAAAGAAACGACTCGAAAATCATCGTTTTGTGACGCAATAGTAAAATCTTCCAATTTCAGTTACAATTTGTCACAAATTTACGAACAGGCTAATTACACTTGAGTAGAGACCGGGCATTTTTGAATCAGGAGCGAGGAATCGATCGCAATGCGTTGAAGTTTATCCAAAAATCAATCATTTGCTCTAGACTGTATCTCCTTGTTCAGAGTGCGCTTTTCTAGCTTTCGCCTGCCCACATAAGCATTGTTGACAACCTATGGAACCTGTGACGCAACCGCCCAAGCATCGTGTGGTTATTATCGGTGGTGGTTTTGGTGGCTTGTATGCCGCTCAAAGCCTCAAAAACGCCGATGTTGATGTGACCTTGATTGATAAACGCAATTTTCATCTGTTCCAGCCGCTCCTCTACCAAGTGGCGACCGGAACCCTTTCCCCTGCGGATATTTCCTCGCCACTGCGATCAATTCTCAGCCGTCAAAAAAATGTCCGCGTCTTGATGGAAGAAGCCAGAGACATCGATCCCGAAACGCAACAAGTCATTACCAACCAAGGATCGATTCCTTACGACTCCTTGATCGTAGCAACCGGAGTCAGCCATCACTACTTTGGTAACGACCAGTGGAAAGATGATGCACCGGGTTTGAAAACGATCGAAGATGCGATCGAGATGCGCCGCCGAATCTTCCTGGCATTCGAGGCAGCAGAAAAAGAGACTGATCCCGAAAAGCGCAAAGCGTTACTCACTTTTGTTGTAGTCGGTGGCGGTCCGACTGGGGTTGAGTTGGCAGGCGCGATCGCAGAACTCGCAAACCATACCCTGAAGCAAGATTTCCGCAGCATCGATACCACCGAAGCTCAGATCCTCTTGATCGAAGGAATGGATCGGGTCTTGCCTCCGTATCCGGCGGATTTGTCTGTGAAAGCGGCTGAATCTCTGACCGATTTAGGCGTGACAGTGCGGACACAAACCAAAGTGACACAGATCGCAGGCGACAAACTGACGCTCGAATACAACGACGCCGTTGAAACGCTCTCAGCAAAAACGATTCTGTGGGCGGCAGGCGTGAAGGCTTCTGGTGTCGGTCGCGTGATTAGCGATCGTACAGGTGCAGCGCTCGATCGTGTCGGTCGCGTCATGGTCGAATCCGATCTCAGCGTTCCGAATCATTCCAATATCTTTGTGATCGGAGATTTGGCGCACTGTGCTGATCCCGAAGGCAAACCCTATCCGGGTGTTGCACCTGTCGCAATGCAGGAAGGCAAGTATGTGGCTCGACTGATCAAAGCGAGATTAAAAGGTGAAGCTCTGAACCGATTCCTGTACAAAGAATTCGGAAGCCTTGCTGTGATCGGACAGAATGCAGCCGTCGCAAATCTTGGTGGCGTTCACTTGTCGGGTTTCATTGCTTGGTTTATCTGGATCGTGGCGCACGTCTACTTCTTGATCGAGTTTGATAACAAGCTCGTCGTGATGATCCAATGGATTTGGAGTTACATCACTCGTGCCCGTGGAGCGCGGATTATTACCAATACAACACTCGTTTCGGTCGAATCGCCGCCTGTACGATCGCGTCAAGAAGAACCTGTTAACGTCTAGCACGATCGAATTTTGAAGAATAAAGCAGATGAGGTTAAACTCGTCTGCTTTTCTTTTTCGCTGTCCATACTAGACATGGATTGCATTCACCGTTAGCTATGCGCGATACCGTCGATTCTCAGGTCGAATTTTATCTCAGACAAGCCCGCCAACTGAGTCGCGCTGGACTCTACGACGATGCGATCGCAGCCCTTGATAAACTCTTACAGCGACAACCGAGTTCTTTCGCCTGGTTTGAACGCGGAAAAGCTTTCTACGGACTTAGACGGTATGACAGCGCTGTCGAGAACTTCAAAGAATCGATTCTGCTCAAAGCTGACTACGAACCTGCTTGGAATTTACAAGGGATGGCGCTGTCTCGGCTGCAACGGTATGCAGAAGCGATCGCAAGTTACGACAAAGCCATTCAACTTTGTCCTGCTAATTACAAAGTTTGGTATAACCGAGCGAATGCGCTATTAAAGCTCGGATCAAGCTATGAAGCGCTCTACAGCTACGAAGAAACGCTCAAACTCAAACCGGGTTACACAAAAGCCTGGTACAACCGGGGAATTGTCTTAACCCAACTTAAGCGCTACGAAGAAGCGATCGACAGCTACCATCAAGCCCTTGCTTCCCGCCCTCACTTCTCCTCGGCTCACTACAATCTCGGCAATCTGTTCTACCGATTAGAGCGCTACGAAGAAGCTCTTAGAAGCTATCAACAAGTTCTAGAAATTCGTCCAACCTTATACGAAGTTTGGTACAACCAGGCGAACGCATTTGATCGATTAGGATTGCACGAACGCGCGATCGAGAGCTACGAGAAAGCAATTTCCCTCAAACCTAACGCGATCGAAGCTTGGTACAACTGCGCGAACACACTCGATGCACTGTGTCAGTATGAAAGAGCGATCGAGGCTTACCAACGTGCGACCCAACTCAAGCCGGAATTCTACGAAGCTTGGTACAACTTGGGGGGAGCTTTTCAGAAGCTTGGACGGTATGAAGACGCGATCGAGAATTACGACCAAGCGATCAAAATCAAGCCAGATTTCTATGCGGCTTGGAGTAGTCGCGGAATTGCATTGAGAAAAATTAGTCGATACCAAGAAGCGATCGCATCATTTGATCAAGCCTTAGTGATTAATCCAGACGCAGATGAAAGCTGGTATCGACGCGGGAGAGCTTTAGATCATTTGGGAAATAGTAAAGCTGCGATCGAGAGCTATGACCGAGCGTTGAGGATTAATCCGAATAGCGATCGGATTTGGTACAGTCGCGGATTGGCATTGAGTCGAATCGGGCAGAGACAGGACGCGATCGCGTCGTTCGACAAGGCGATCGCTCTGAATCCAGACAATTCTGATGCCAAAACTCGTCGCGATCAGCTTCTTAGCGATTAATCTTCTCTGCATATTGCTTCAGTTCCCACGCCATGCGTTGAATTCCTCTGCGCTCATCTCGTCGAATGAATGGCAGGAGAAATCGTGCCAGCGTTCCAGAAAAATTCTGCTGATACGAGAATCGAGTTTGATTCACACCAATATCTTGAAGCTCTAAAACGTGCTCGTTCCGCAGACCGGGAATTGTAGAGAGCCATTTTAGACAGTAATTTGGCTGTATCAGAGTGACGATCGGGCGAAATTGCACTTCTTCCTCGCCCGGATTTCGTAATAGAGACAATGCCACATCGCGACCTTCCATAAATGGCAGAGACGGATCGCAATCATATAAGAAGGTATTCCAATATTTCCAGCGGTCTTTCGCGACGAGGATTTGCCACACCTGCGATCGCGCCGCTCGAATCTCAATTTCTGTATATAACGTTGGCATCTGAGATAATTCCTTAGTCGTTCGCTATTTACAATTCATGCGCCTTTATTGCGGTAAGATTTGCCGAGTCGCAAATCACTCCTCTCATGTCAGACCTTCTAACCCCCAATTCCAGTTTTAGCTTGACGATTCGTTTTCAGGTTCCCAATCGCCCCGGAATGCTCGCGAGTGTTACGCAAGCAATTTCGATGCTCGGTGGCAGTATGGGACAGATTGATCTCATCGAACAAACCCGCGATATTTCGATGCGAGACATCACGGTTGATGCTGCGAGTACTGAACATGCGGAAACGATCGTGCAAGCGGTGAAAGATCTACCTCATATCAAAGTGCTGGATGTTTACGATCGGACTTTTACGCTGCATCGGGGTGGAAAAATTAGTGTTGTCAGTAAGATTCCCCTCAGAGGGCAGGCAGATCTCGCGATGGCATACACTCCTGGAGTCGGAAGGATTTGTACTGCGATCGCCGAAGACCCCCAACGAGTCTATGAATTGACCGTGAAACAGAACATGGTCGCGATCGTGACGGATGGGAGTGCGGTTTTAGGCTTAGGAAACCTAGGCGCTGAGGCATCAATGCCCGTGATGGAAGGAAAAGCGATGCTATTCAAAGAATTCGGCGGACTTGATGCGTTTCCGATTTGTCTCGCGACTCAAGATACCAATGAAATCGTTGAAACCGTCAAGCGAATTGCTCCCGTATTCGGAGGCGTAAACTTAGAAGATATTGCGGCTCCTCGCTGTTTCGAGATTGAAGCGCGACTTCAGCGAGAATTGAATATTCCAGTGTTCCACGATGATCAACATGGAACCGCGATCGTCACTCTTGCCGCTCTAACGAATGCGCTCAAGCTCGTGAAGAAAACGATGTCCGAGATTCGGATTGTGATTAATGGTGCGGGTGCGGCTGGAGTCGCGATCGCAACTCTATTACAAAAGAGCGGCGCAAATCAGATCATCATGTGCGACTCAAAAGGAATTTTGTCGATCGATCGAACGGACTTGAACGATCAAAAACGTGCTTTTGCAGTGGAACAATCTGGAAAGCTTGCCGATGCGATGAACGGTGCGGATGTCTTCTTAGGTGTGAGTGCGCCGGGAGTGGTCACACCTGAGATGGTGAAATCGATGGCAACTGATCCGATCGTGTTTGCAATGGCAAATCCAATTCCTGAAATTCAGCCCGAATTAGTTAGAAATGATGTCGCAGTGATGGCGACTGGACGAAGCGACTATCCGAATCAGATTAATAATGTGTTGGCGTTTCCGGGTGTGTTCCGGGGTGCGCTCGATTGTCGGGCTTCAGCGTTTACCACCAATATGTATTTGCAGGCGGCGTTAGCGATCGCATCTTTGATTAAGACCGAAGATCTCGATCGTGAACATATCATTCCCTCTGTGTTCGATGAGCGAGTTGCGACTGTGGTTTCCGCTGCTGTTCAACGTGCCGCAAGAGAAGACGGAGTTGCAGGACGATAAAGGGAAAAGCTGAGGTGTAGGATTGTCGCGATTCTATGTTGCAGCTTTTTCAAGACAGCGATCGAGTTTGATTGTTCTCATTCGGTTGCTGTTTTCTCATTCTGAATACGATCGCGAAGTTCCAGCAACAATTTCCCCAACATATTCCGCCCACTGCCATCACCACCATCGCCCCAGTAAGAATCATTCCGCGTATATTCCACTAACACGGCATCACCTGTTGCAAGCAGCTTTTCCTTCAGATCTGAATGTTGTGTGAATTTGGCGTACAGTGCTTCGCGCATGACATCATCTTTCACTGCTTCCCAATCGGAGCGTAAAGGGCGAGAGCGAACCCTTCGGGAAGCGAAGCTACCGCGTCCCATGTCTGCGGCTTCTCGTGGGCTTTTCGCCTGCCGAATCTCTTCTTCGTGCGCGGTTCCTGGGAACTTCTGCGCTTGAAAGTAATGTTCTGAAGTTGCCCAGGTTTTGCCGTTGATGTCGATCGGGTAACGGGCAAAGTTCGAGAAGTAACCGTAGGGTTTATCGAGGTTGTAGAAGTTGATTGTTTCGCTCATCTTAGTTTTGTGCAAGCTGCTGTTGGAGTTGTTGGACTTCTTCGATCGATAATCCGGTTCCACGAGCAACAGCCTCGATTGATAGCCCATCGCGAAGAAAGTTGAGCGCGATTTCTTCTGCCTTCTCTTTCTGAATCGATTGATAAATCACAGATTCTTGCATAATGTCCCTCTGCACTAGACGATAAATTACATCTTGATCCAATTTTAACCCAGCCAAAATCGCTGATGCTGCCCTCAAATTTTCTTGTGTTGTTGAGTCTTCAATCTGATCCACAATCTGGGTCACTTGTCTCAACGTTCCCTCTGGACTTTCGCTTTGTCCGAGTGTGGCAAAAGGTAATAGTCCTGGATATTGCAGGAACAGCGAGGCAGGTTGCTCCCAAAGCCGAATTACATCAAACTCATGCCGAGTCCGCTCTAGTTCGTAGTAGTCTTGGTAAACTAGCTCAGAGGTGCTGCGCTTGAGGTAGAGCACAACTTGTCGCATCGGTTTATCTTTGTAGCGTCGTTGTCCTCGGACACGATAATCGAGCATCCGAAAGGGGATGTCTTCCTTGGGTTGTGTTTGAAATTCGAGGTGCAGAATCGATTCATCTGACTGAAGCAGAATCATGGCATCGGCTCGAATTGGATCAAGCGAGAGTTCGGAGGGTTGGATTTCTGTGAGTGTGACAGATTTGCCCAAGAGCCAACTGGCGAAGTCAGCGGAGAAGTTTTCAGCTAGAAATCGGCAGGTATTGTCGTACATCGCAAATCTAAGTACAGGACAAAAATAGTAAAACATGCTCAAACTCACTCATCTTTTGAT
>ERZ1066124.30-NODE-30-length-139732-cov-25.373118_pt1 | contig 139732 bp, 101 predicted proteins | sample MGYA00382771_ERZ1066124 | MGnify/ENA primary metagenome ERZ1066124 (study PRJEB33369, sample SAMEA5778354) | biofilm metagenome | biome: Industrial cooling water; feature: Water cooling tower basin; material: Biofilm | place: United Arab Emirates | collected... | reverse complement strand
TTCAATTAAACGACTAGGTTCTTTACTGCGGGAACCTTCTTCAACAATACCGTAAGCGATTTTTACCAAAGCGCGCGAAAGTCCGTTTGGATTACCTGTGCTTTCAGCAGCAAAGTGGTCAGCGAAATATTCTCGTGTTCGCGATAAGTACAGCACCATATATGTGCCGACTATATAAAATACATAAGCGGTAATAGAAGCTGTTTGCAGAGCATCTTTGATTTTATTATCACCACCACCACGTCCAAATTGTCTGAACGTAACGTAAATCAAGTAACACATTTGCACCAAAGTAGATGCAACGGTCATCACAGCAAAATCCCAATGGACAATATGTCCTAATTCATGAGCATAAACAGTAGCAATTTCGTCATCATCTAAGTATTTAAACAGTCCTTCACTCACAACTAAACGTGCGCTGTTAGGTAATGAACCGTAAGTAAATGCCGTTGGGTTATTGTCACTAATAACTCCCAAACGCGGCATTTTGAGATTTTTCTGCTGACAAACTCGACGTAGTACGCGCGCTGTTTCTGGACTGCGAATCTCAATATCCGAAAAATCAACCCAACGTGTCTGATAAAGCCACGATTGAGTTAAGTCCATCAAAAACGGCGCCAAGAAGAAAGTTAAAGTATTAAATATCAGGGTAATTGCAACAGCAAATATTAACCCTTGAGTAGGATTATCACTACCCAAAATTAATATTACCGCCAACCCCAACACAAAAACCATTCCAAACAGTAAGGATATAGTAACTCCCGACGCTAACGCCAAGCTACCACCCACACCACCCATTGCGAGTTTGACACCAGCAGTTGCAGCACGTCCTGCTGTATGGGCGCCTGTTTGTTGCGCTTGTGCTTGTGATGAATTTAAACTTTGGTAAGTAAGTTTAGCCCACTCCGAAACCTGCGAATTCTCGCTATGCATCAATTGCTGACACAGCGTCATTGCTTGTTCGACTTGACCAACACGTTGATAAGCTTTAACCAAACCCATCTGCGCTTTCGCATAGTCAGGGGTTCCAGCACTCTCACCGCGACAAAAATCTTCTAGCAATTCAATAGCTTCTTGATAATTTCCACTTTTTAGGGCATCTAACCCAGATTGCAATGACATATTTCTTCCTCTAGTAGGAGGCGCCTACAATTCATGGATAATATATAGATTCACCGTTCGTCACCGCAATTTCGGCAAAGTTTACAAAAAGTATAAATTAGTACTTTATCTACGTATATTTATTTATCACTCTGAGCGTAGCGTAAACGGAGTTTTCCCGTAGGGAAGAATCTAGCAGAAATGTACTTGCAGGCGCCTACTTGTTGAGATATTAGTACTCTATGTCATTGATTTTGTTTTTATTATGGGATAAGGTCTTCGAGCTTAAGCTGCAAGTTTGGGAAAAGGCTAGAGGTAATTGTATCTTTCAAGCGATATTGTTGCTTTTGGTATCTACCATTAACTAGCTGGCAGACTGTAAAAGTAGGTTGTTTTGGGCTGCCAATGAATTCTAAACCACCTAGACCGCGAAAATCTACAATCCAATACTCTGGAATTTCAAGAAAAGCATATTCTTCTACTTTTCTAGCGTAGTCGTCTTGCCAGTTTGTACTAACAACTTCGGCAACAAATTTAATTGTGGCACCATTACAAATTATAGGTTCTCTTTGCCACAGGGGTTCAAGACTCAGTTTTGCTCTATCTAAAACAATTACGTCAGGACGTAGTGCTGTTGCTTCAGCGTATGGTGGTTTAATTAGACAGGTTCTCGGAATTAGCCAATTTAAATTCAAACGGTAAATTTCGCTATAAACTCTACCAGCAATATTTCCTGATACATCTTCATGAGGACCCGTCGGTTCCATGTCACGTAGTTCTCCATCAATTAGTTCATAGCGGGGGTTATCTGTATATTCAGTTATAAATTGCTCAAAAGTTAAAAGTTTAGGCGGCGTATAAGTCATAGGCTATAATTATACTTAAGACTAGCTTGGTTATTTTTCATAAATTAATTAAAATTATTTTAGCTTGGAACCAATTAAACGCGGCTATAATAAAACAAGTATAATAAAATTCTTTACACTCTTCAACTCAATGGTCGAGTAATTATGTCGAAACCTGACCAAGAACATAATAACCCCGCACTTTTCTCTCTGTGAACTCTGTGTCTCTGTGGTTAAAAAACTATGTCATCTTAAAGAAAGTTTTAACAGTGCGGGATAATCAACTTTGGCATTGTGTCGTTTATCTAAGGGAAATTTTTTGCACACCTTAATTTTTTGAATGTGCATATTTTCTAAAGAATCTTTCACAGATTTCCAATCTATTTGTGACTTCGGTTTATTTAGTTCTACTACTAAAGTTCGCTGACCTTGATGGAGAATTACTGCGCTATAACGGATGTCGGGATGATTTTGCATGATTCCTTCTACAGCTAAAGGATAAAGAGTCCCGTAATTATCGTCGATACAACCTATACAACGACCTAGTAACCACAAGCGACCTTGATTATCTATATATCCAGTATCACCCGTTCGGTGCCATGAAGTTTCTTCGACTGTAAATTTTGTTTCTTCGTTACCATCACCATTAAGATAACTAGATAAAACGTGGTTTCCACTAACGACGATTTCTCCAGGGGTTCCTATTGGTTGGCAAGCAGCAGTAAACTCAGCATGGGTGTATGGACTGATAGGTTTACCCCAACATTGGGGTAATATTCTTAATTGAATGCTGTCTACGGGTTTTCCAACTAGCAATCCTCCTCCTGTTAATGTGGTTGTTACATCTTCTGTTTGGGTTTGATGATGGGAGTAAGCTATGGGTTCTGCTTCTGTGGAACCATATACTGTAGTTATTTGACTATTGGGCGCAATTTTTTGTAATTCTATTAATGAGTTTGGCATCACTGGCGCCCCACCAACAAAAATTTTCTGTAAGCTGGGTAAAGTTAAGCTATGTTGTAAGCAATATGCGGTCAACCTTGATAAAAAACCAGGTGATGCTACTGTTTGTGAAGGTTGATGAGTTAAAATCTGAGCTATGACTGGAGCAGGATTTATTGCTCCTGGTTTTCGTAAATTTGCATTTGGAATTAAGCTAGTTAAACCAGATGCTAAATTAGCAAGCACAAAAATTGGTAAGGTTGTTAAATCTAGTTGTTGCGCTTGAAGTTGTAAAGTATTAACTAAAGCTTGGTGTTGAGCTAGTAAAAATCCGTGGGTACGTAATGCTGCTTTGGGTTTCCCTGTACTTCCACTGGTAAATGTTAGCAAAGCTGGGCTATCTTTTGTAGCTGTAAAAATTTGACTAGAAATATCATACGGCGCCTGTTGGGTATAATTCAAAGATATGGCACCTGGTATAGGGCAACCAATGGCAAATTTTAAAGGTATACGTTGTAAAGCTTGCGATTGTAAGCATAGCAAGTAGGCTCTAGAACTGGCAATTAGTGCTTTTGGAGTGTATAAGTTACAGCAGTCATTGATGTGATTTTTACCTACACCAGGGTCAAGGAACATGGCAATTAGTCCCAAGCGGAATAAAGCAGCAAGAATAATATAAAGTTCTGCCGACATGGGATGAAATACTAATACTGTATCTCCAGGTTGTAACCCTTTTTGTTGCAATAAAGTCGCTGTAATGGCAGATGCTTTTTCTAGTTCTGCAAAGGTTGTAGTTCGAGAGCGTTTTTTATGAGTATCAATTATTGCTGGTAATTCAGCCTGGGTAGTAGCAAATTGTTGTAATATGGTAATAATATTCATTCTTTTATTTAAGAGTATGTTTTAAATGTCATGCTTCACTACGTTCAGCATCTGAGTATACATTGAGACTTATAGATTCTACCCTGCGGGAAAACTCCGTCTACGCTGCGCTCAGAATGACAATTAGAGTTTTTTGCTAAAAAGGGTGTATCGACGTATTGTCGTTGCATAGCGACTGCTTAGATTGCGGGAAGGGTTTGCGTCGTGCATTAAAGCATGGATAGCTTGTGAATATTCAAGTTGGTGAGCTATTTGCTGACACTGAGCTACGAGTAAGTTGCCTAATCCAGCGTATATACGTTTTGGTAAAATGGCGACGGTTTTGATAATGATGGTATTTACAGGTTCTCCTCGCTGTTTTTGCAACCAATCTGGTATGGCAAATAAAAACCCGATTGGATTTTGCTCATGTTCTGCGATTAATACTAATTCTGGTTGTATGTATGGTAATAATGACTGATATTGGGCAATAAATTGAGCTTCGTTAATTGGTGTAAACAGAAAATTATTGCGAAAGCTTTGAATTGCTACGGTATAAATACGATGTAGTTCTTGCTCTTGGTTTTGCAAGTCTAACGCGCGGATATGAATATTTGCTTGTTCACATCGTTGTTTCACGGATTGCAAGCGAGAGTCTATTTGCGTTAAGTCAGTGTTTAAACTGGAACTATAATTAGCCAGAGGTGTAAAATTTTGCTCTATAAAGTGTCGGCGCCAATTATCTGGGTTATTGGGTTCTAAAAAAAAAGCTGGGTGTACACCTCGTTCTGTTAATAGTCTATAACGCTGCCATGTATTGCCATCAATTGGTGCAACTGCTAAATTACAACCAAGGGAAGCAAGTTGGTTACAAGCATGTGCTAATACTTCTGTAGCATTTTCATCAAGCACTTCGTAGTGTCCGATATAACCAAGTTTACATCCATTCAGTGAGGGTGTGTTTTTCCACCATAGAGAGTATTGCCCTACTACCTTTTGGTCGCTCACGAGTTGCCAATAAGCATCAGCATCTGTAACTTCTTCTGTCTGTACAAAGTTATGAGAAATCAATTGTTGCATTTCAAATAATCTCTTCTAAAATGAAGGCACTGTAAAAAAAAGCTTTATCTTGTTGATACAGCCTAGTAGCTTCCGAAGTGAGAGAATATAATAAATTCTTCATATCTTCTGGACGAGAACGTTTTACAAGTAAATTCCAGTAAGCTAACCGTGCGCTACTTTTTCCTACACGTATAAGCTTTCTGAGCAAAGTCTCGTAATTTTGATTAGACATGTACTCAAAAATATTACTTAAGTTATATTTATGGATAAAGTCACAATCTAGATTTTTTAATAAATCTTCAATTGCAGTGCAGTGCCACTCTAAACGGTCAAGGTTTGCACGAATTATTTCAAAGTTTTCACGACGCAAAGCGTATGGTAATGCTGTCAGGTGTTGTCCTGTGGCAATCCATTGTAGGTAAGGGTTATCACAGGGGTTTATTGTTGTCATTGCGTAGGCAGTACGCTGTAATAAATGCTCTGCCACATTCTTTTGAGCGTATTCAAAAAAACTTGGGTGGCGCCCTAAACGACCTAGTATAAACTGAGAAAAGAAGATTTTAAAGAACAACTGCCAACGATTATTATTCCAATGTTGTTGGTAAAATATATGACGTTCTGCTTCTGTTTTTTCTGTAATAGCTTTGGTGATAGTGTCCTGATTGTGAATTAAAGGCAATATTGAGCGAAACAACCTTAAATAACGCTCGAATTTACCTGCTGTCCCAATACCTTGTGCAATTGCTGTGCTACGATTATCCCAGAATTGACGAGTTACTGTAGATAGCTGAGGGCGACAACGGTGATATAAACTATTTCTATAGGCGCCGTCTCCAGGTAGTGAGCCAATTAACACCAGTAATTCAGGATGACTAAGTTCTCGGTAAGCTGCAACTCGTAACTCTAAGCAGGCAATTTGTGCAGGATTAATGTCTACTGCAATTACTCTAGCTGGACTTTGGCTTAACATTGCTAGGGTATTATCACCAGCAGAAGCAATAGATAAGCAAACGTCACCAGGCTGAATATCTAGAGCATCCAACAGTATATCAGCATCCTCCCAACACTGGGCATAGCGAATTTCAGAAAAATCTGCTTTGTAACTAATTTCACTTGGCATTTAAGTAGTTTAAAAATTTATGTTTCTAATGGCAAATCAATCGGATTTATATCATCCCCCCATGTAAGTATGATTTAATTTAATACATATATGGTGGAAACTTGTTACGTAATACAAAGTTATTTATTATACACTATATAAAATTATTAGCTGCAATCGCCTTGATAGCAGCAGGAGCAATACACACTTTCCCTGTTCTTTGGCTTGCTTGGGATGAACAAATGAGAAAAACCCCAGAATTACATGGGGTAATAGGGGCAATAGCTTTTACGTTGGGTATTGCTAATTTGGGTTTATTAATGTTTGAATCTAGGAAATTAGTATGGCGCGCGCGTAGTGGTAGAACTTAAATATAATATACAAATTTTTGGCAGAACAGAAGCGTAAAAAATAGGCGGCTAATCTTTGAATTCAGCTAACTATCAACCAGAAAGTAAACTTGGAGAAGTCAATACAAAAACATCTCTGGTTCCTTTCGCTTCAACTTTAGGCTTGATAGGAGTTGTAAAGTGGAAAAATTCATGGTCATTAACTAATAATAGCTCTCCTGGATTCAGGATTTTGCTAAAAACGGGATTTTCTTTTTTATTTACATATAAATGGGTTTCTCCACCTTGGACATTTTCTCGGTCAACAGAGAAGATACCGATAAAATTAGTTCCATCTCTATGAATGCCTTCTGGTGCAGGATTTCCAGAATTATCCTCAGAACAAGTAATTCTAATTTGATGCACTCCTATTTCTGCTTCAGGGTGAAGTTTACAAGAATCACTAAATGCTAAGACCATATTTTTAAATATATCAAGCTCTATAAGTGCATCATCTAATTCGGCATACTCTCTTTTGATATTACCTACCAATGGATTGTATTCTGCTGCTTGAAAGAAATAACCTTTCGGTAGCTTAATTACACTATCTTTAGAAGCTATAAATCTAGATAATCTTCTCAAACGATAATTACCTTTGATATAAGGGTCTACAGGTAAGTCGTTAAAAAATGGTTTAAATCCCTCTAGTTTAATTGAATTTACTTTTCTTAAGGTAAACAGAAAAGCATATTCTAATTCCGTTAATGCTCCTACTTTTTGCATAGGGTATCTCCTTTTATATTCAAATCTCCCAATAAAATTTTTCTTTTTGGGAGGCTATAAAATTTATTATAGCTATTTTTTTGAAAAAAGTCGTGAGCTACACTACATAAATTACCATTCTATGATATGTGATTTTTCATTTACATTTTTTAACAGATACACCAAGCTGACAGCGTTCATTAGTCCTTGACTGCTTTCACCAAGGTTTGGCAAGCCCGTAAAAAGATACTAACATCGACACCCAAACCTATGTACTGAATGCCTGCATCTATCCACCGTTTGGCAACTTCTGGATTGTCGGCAAAGGTGCCCACAATCTTACCTGCATTGCGAATAGTTGTGATACATTGCTGCATAAGGTTAATTACCCGTTGATCTCCAACCTGACCGGGAATTCCTAATGATTGCGATAAATCGTAGGGGCCAAGAAAAATCACATCAATATGGGGGACATTAACAATCTCTGTAATATTCTCTACGCCGCGCGCACCTTCAACGTGAACAATTACCAAAGACTCCTGGTTGAGCTGGTCTGTAATGAGTGTCCCAGCTGCGGTGTACATGCCCGCACGTGTACCAAATGAAAGACCTCTCGTACCTAAAGGACTATACTTAGCTGCCTTGACACAAGCACTCGCATCTTGTGGAGTTTCAATTTGGGGTACCTGTACACCAGCACTACCAATATCTAACGCGCGTTGAATTTGCGGTGCATCATTCTTACGAACGCGAACAACTGGTGAGATTCCCGCACACTCGGCAGCACGACAGAGATTTTCCGCAGCCAGAGTATGCAGGGGACTGTGTTCCATATCAATCACAGCAAAGTCAAATCCTGCGTATCCACAAATTTCTATAAATGTTGGATCGGAGCAGTTGATAAACGGGCCAATAACGACCTCACCCCGTTGGAGTTTTTGTTTGAGTTGGTTCTTACGCGGATTAATCATCTATAAATAAATATGAATGTGCCCAAAGTTGGAATTGATTTTAGCAAATGATTACAATACGTAGGCGCCACTTTTATTATCGTGGACATGTAAGTAATGTATATATCAGCAGAAGACAGTTTTTAGATAAGACATTAAGCCAAAGTCAAGCTAACTTTTCTCTATCTAAGGAAACCTCATGATTTTTCGTAGTACAGAACCGAATATCTCTATCCCTGAACAGCCAATCACAGAAATTGTCTTGCAACGAGCCGTAGAATTTGCTGATAAACCAGCGATGATTGACGGGCTAACTGGTCGAACGATAACTTATAACTCACTCTTCAACTCAATTAACAAAGTCGCTGCTGGTTTTGCTGCCTTGGGTTTGTCTAAGGGAGATGTAGTTGCTATTTATAGTCCTAACTGTCTAGAATATCCTATCGCTTTTCAGGCAATCGCTAGTTTAGGCGGAGTTTGCAGCACGGCAAATCCATCTTATACAGCTAGCGAACTTGCATATCAATTAAATGATGCTGGTGCTAAATATTTGTTGACAGTACCGTCCCTTTATGAACGCGCATTAGAGGCCGCTAGTCAATCAAAAGTTGAGTCAGTATTCGTGTTTGGTAACATTGAGGGCGCAATCCCATTTTCTGTACTTCTAGAAAATTGTGACGACTTACCAAAGGTAGAAATTAATCCAAAAGAGGACGCGGTTGCTTTGCCTTATTCTAGTGGTACAACTGGTTTGCCAAAAGGTGTCACACTAACACACCATAATCTAGCAGCTAACGTATACCAACTTACAAGCCGCGAATTGATAAGTTCAGCAGACACAATAATTGGCATTCTCCCATTCTTTCATAGCTATGGACTGCAAATTTTCTTAAACTATAGCCTTTATTGCGGCGCCACCATAGTTGTGATGCCACAATTTGATTTAGAGACTTTTTTAAGACTAGTAGAGAAGTATAAAATTACGCGCGCGCATTTAGTACCTCCGATAGTATTAGCCTTAGCAAAACAACCAATAGTAGATAAATACGACCTTTCTAGCTTAAAGATAATTACCTGCGGAGCAGCGCCATTGGGTAATGAATTGACCTTAGAATGCGAACAGCGTTTAAATTGTGTTATCAAGCAAGCCTACGGTTTGACAGAAACCAGCCCAGTAACGCATATCAACCCAGATGAACGTGAAAAAATCAAACCCGGTTCTGTTGGTCGCTGCATGAGAAATACTGAATGCCAAATTGTAGATATTGAAACAGAGAAACCCTTGGGTGTTCGTGAGCAAGGAGAGCTATGGATTAGGGGTCCGCAAGTAATGAAAGGTTATTTAAATAACCCCGAAGCGACAGCAAAAGTAATTGATGCTGATGGTTGGTTTCATACTGGCGATATAGCTTATGTAGATGAAGATGGTTATTTTTACATAGTTGACCGGATTAAAGAGTTAATTAAATACAACGGATATCCAATTGCACCAGCAGAACTAGAGGCTGTATTGTTATCCCATCCAGCAGTAGCTGATGCTGCTGTAATCCCCAGTCCCCATCCAAGCACCGGTGAAGTTCCCAAGGGTTTTGTTGTCCTCAATAGCGTTGCTACTACCGAAGAAATTATGGAATTTGTAGCAAGACTTGTGGCGCCGCATAAAAGAATCCGTCGGTTGGAAATTGTCGATAAAATTCCCAAATCAGCTTCTGGTAAAATTTTGCGTCGGCTTTTAGTGCAACGAGAAATAGCAAATGTAAGAGAAAAACCACAAGAACCTCTATTGACTCAAAATTTGCAGTTACTTCAACAATTAACATCTTCTGACGAAACAAAACGCCAAGAAATTCTGGTAAATTACATTAGAGAAAAAGTTATCAAAGTTTTAGGGTTAGATGAGTCCCAACATCTAAATTTACAAAAGCCACTTTCGGAAATGGGACTAAATTCTCTGAGCAATATCGACCTGAAAAACCAGATTGATACCGAAATTGGTGTAAACTTACCTATAGAAATTTTGCTGGCAGGTTCAAATATTCATCAATTGGTTAATGTATTGCTTGAACAATTAACAACAAAAAGCATTGCAACTAATCATGTTATAGATTTAGAAGCTGAAGTGATTTTAGATGATGCAATCTACCCAGAAAATAATGATAACTCATTTATTACCGAACCAACAGCCATTTTTCTCACAGGAGCGACAGGATTTTTAGGAGCTTTTTTACTCCAAGAACTTCTGCAACAAACTCAAGCTGATATTTATTGCTTAGTTCGTGCGTCGGATAAAGACTCTGCTTACATCAAAGTGCAAAAAAACTTAGAATATTATGGTATTTGGCAGGATGCTTTCCGTAGCCGAATTATTCCAGTTTTAGGCGATTTATCAAAATACCAGTTAGGTCTGTCAACCGAATATTTTGTTCATATTGCGAGTGTAATTGATGTAATTTATCATAGCGCAGCTTGGCTAAATTATGTTTATCCCTACGAAGCTTTAAAACCTAGCAATGTTTTGGGAACGCAAGAAATTTTCCGATTAGCAAGTTTTGGTAAAGTTAAGCCAGTACATCATATTTCTACCGTTGCTGTTTTTGAGTCATCTTTTTATTTGGGAAAAACAGTTAACGAATTAGAACCACTTGCCCATAGCTCTGGAATGAAACTTTCTTATTCTCAAAGTAAATGGGTTGCAGAAAAATTAGCTACGATTGCCCGCGCGCGAGGTATTCCCGTTTCTATCTACAGACCACCTTTTATTTCCGGTCATAGTCAAACAGGTGCTTGGTATAGAGATGATGTTATTTGTCGAATGATTAAAGGTTGCATCCAAATGGGAAGCATGACGAGTTTAACTGATATATTGGATTTATCTCCTGTTGATTATGTCAGCAAAAGCATTATCTATTTATCAAGACAACGCGAAACTCTTGGTAAATCTTTCCATTTAAACAATCCTCAACCTATTTCTTGGAAAGAACTGACTGATTTTATTCGTTCTTTAGGCTATCCTCTAACGTATATTTCTTATCAAGATTGGCAGTCACAGCTTAGTAATAGAGCTATCTCGCAATTAAATCCTTTATATCCTCTTTTACCTTTCTTTCTCAAAAATTCGAGTCAGCATCAACAAGCTAGAGAGCCAAAAATTACCTGTCAAGCAACACAAACCGCGCTCAAGGAAGGTTCGATTATATGTCCTCCGGTAGATACTAAATTGCTGAATACTTATTTCGACTATTTTATTCGTAGCGGTTTTTTGGACGTGGCGCCTCTAGTCGTCGAATGTTAGAGCATATTCGTTTAAGAAATAGTACCCTGTTGTGTACCAAACAAAGTACGTAATTCCTGTTTGGCGCCGTGATGAATTACTTAGATAACAATTCACACAGGATAAAAATTATGACCGACATATTTAACACAACCGCTCAACTTCAAAAGCCAGTTTTAAAAGAAGGTTCCAAGGGTGAAGCAGTTAAGGAATTACAAAAACTCTTACTAAAATATAATGCTTATGTAACAATTGGCAGTTCCGGCGCCTGTGTATTTCCAGGAGAGGAAGTAATTGATGGTAACTTTGGTCCCAAAACTACAACCGCAGTTAAATTGTTCCAAGCACGGATGTTTTTAGTACAAGATGGTATTGTTGGTGATAGAACTTGGCGTTCATTGTTCAAAGGTGCCCCCGTTGATATGCCTGTTCTAAAAAAAGGCAGCAAAGGAGATTTAGTTAAGGCAGTTCAACAAAGACTATCAATTGGTGGTTATGAAGTTGGCGCCATTGATGGTGACTTTGGCAACCGTCTGGAGAAAGCTGTAAAACAGTTACAAAAAAATACTGGTTTGCCTGTTGATGGTGTAGTTGGCGACCGTACTTGGTTTGAGTTAAGCAAAATTAGTACAATTTTCTGCTAAGATTTTCACCTTATATAAGATAGCAGGCGCCAACGGTTAATATCAATTTAACAAGCATAGAATTTGTAATAAAAAGCGCCTCCTAATATATTGGAGGCGTTATATTTATATTACCTTTTGAACCAATTGCAACAGATGATTACGCGGAGACTTCCCCAAGGTTCACTTTGACTACCTTATTCTTTTCTGTTTCGCTCTTAGATGTTATGGAGCCGAAAGCTTATACTACGTTAATCGCTATAACCCGCGCGTAGAAGCAATTTTAGATACTATTCCAGTACTACCATCCATTTCTATATAGTCACCATCTTGTAACCACTGAGTAACACCAGAAATAGAAGTAATTGCTGGAATTCCCAATTCGCGGGAAACTATTGCTGCGTGAGATAGTAAACTCCCACATTCTACTAACAACCCAGATGCGAAAGGAAATAGTAAAATCCATCCTGGGTCTGTACGTTCGGCAACGAGAATTGTGTCTGGAGGAAATATTTGATTTGTAGAACCTAAAACTTGTTTGGGGTCTTTAATTACTCGCACACAACCCTTTACTATACCCCCAGAACAGCCAATACCCTGTTTTTGCGATACTAATTCTGAGTATGTTGTTTTTCCATGTTGTACAAACGAGTTTCCTTGATAAATTATGCCACGAGTTTCAAAGCGCGAATCGGTCGGCGCCATTTCTCGGTATTTAGCAAATTCAGGTTGACGCACAGCTACCAATCCTTTTAAATCTGTACAGGTAGCTGTTCCTTCAATAAAACCGAGTATTTCCGAAACTTCTAAGTAAAAAATGTCTTGTGGTGATGTTAACAAGTCGAGAGCATAAAAACGGCGCCCTAATTCTACAAATACCTGTCTAGCTCTACCAAAAACACGGGTACGCTCAAACCGTAAATTCTCACGCTCTCGTACTCGGATACGGGCATTTTTTAATACCCAGTTAAATATTAACTTTCGTGAAGGGTATTTTTTGAACAACTCATTTACTATCTGTTCTGCTTTTTGACGGTTATTGGATGTATTTCGTTGTTCGCTTAACATTGCCAATTGACCAATAGCTCGTAATAAGGGTAGAGGTTGGTCGTGAAGTGTTGGACTCTCTAATTTCAACTCTTCCAAACAGCGGTCGCCAAATTTTTCCAGATATTCTTGATATTGTGCCTCAAATGCTTGTTGTTTCATCCCTTTGAGAATTTCATCCAAGGAACCTTCACACAGTAATTTGACGAAGGAAACATTTTCCCTCACGGAATTCGCCATGTTCTGCATTCGTTCAGCAGGTTCGGTACTAATAATCTTACCTTCGTCACTAATTAAATCATTTTGCAAACTATTTAACTTACCATCGCACCATTTCTCAGTCAGGCGCCGTAGCACTCCATAAAAAATCATCGCAAAGAAATCATTGATGAGAGGAGCATCCCAACGGGCCAGTAATTGCCCTTCTATTCTACGATAATATGCAGCCAATTCATCAGCACGCCAATCAGCTAAATTAGGCTCTGATAAAGACAAAGCATTTTCTAATCTTAAATAAAATCTCTGAATTCGTTTGGGTAATAGTATATAGTTCATCACTAAACCAGCAAACGTTTTTAATAGGCGCCAACTATCTTGTAATTTATCCTGCCAAGTTGCAGATTGCAATTCACTAACAATATTTTCGGGTAAAGATTCTTTTACACCCATCATCTGCTCCATAAAGCCTCGATTTAATCTAAATCCAGGCAGCAGAGCTAATACTCGATACCAACTTAACAAATTGTAATAAACACGTCCTCTAATTAACCCAATCATCCGAGCAAACGTATCATGATGACGCACGATTGCAGTTTGAGGAACACCCATGAAGTAACAAAATTGACGATATACTTCTTCATAAGCCTTACGCGCGAAGCTAAATGTTAGAGGAGTAGTAACGCCATTGTAACTTTCGGCAATATTGCTGTTATCCCATAAATTTAACAATCCATCAGGGTCAGGAATTTGAGCCAAAGTTGTAATCGGACGGGATTGTAATAAATATAACTGTTTGTTTTCAATTGCCCACTCAATATCTTGGGGACAAGCAAAATGTTTACCTAACTGACGTACCAAGGTAGCTATTTGGGTAATTTGTTCATCTTCCAACAGTTGTTCAGCTTGATGTTGACTAATATTACCTTTTATATCTATATAATATGTGTGAGCATTACTTTCTCCCGATACCAAAGAAGTGGATAAACCAGAAACTGCATTCACCACTGCAACAGAACGTCTACCAGTCACAGGGTCGGCGCCGAAAGCTACCCCTGATACAATTGGGTTAACCATACGCTGTATCAAAACAGCAGGAGGAGAAGGAATTAAAGGTAAATTATGTTGACGACGATAAGCTAAAATTCGTTGACTAAAACCAGATCGCCAAACCTCTATTACCTTAGCAGGGACATCTTCTGGAGTCACATTCAAAAAACTATCTAATTGCCCAGCAAAGGAATATTGCTCACCATCTTCATCAATAGCAGAAGAACGTACCGCTACTAATTCTCCATTTGGACAAAGTTCTTTTACAGCTTGCTGAATTTCTTCTTTAACTATTGGATGTAACTGAATATTAAAATCTTGCTCAGGAGTAAGACTATCTGACCAAGCATTGATTGAAACTACAAACCCTTGAGGAATCAAAAAACCATGACGTTGTAAATCGAAAAGAGTTTTTGCTTTGGCGCCTATCAGGTCATCTTTTTGTATAGGTGGATAAATAATATAATTCATAATACTACTCAATTAAGCGTTATTACCATGAGAATCCCCCCTAGCCCCCCTTAATAAGGGGGGAAAAGAGAAGTTTAAAGCCCACCTTATTAAGGGGGAAAAAAGAGAGTTTAAAGCCCCCCTTATTAAGGGGGGTTGGGGGGATTTTTAAACTAGTGTCGGTATAATACCCAAACTAAGGTAAACAAACAAAGTCCACAATCCAGACATGGTATCAATTAAATTTGCCCACTTAGTCACAGGTTGGCGCCGAAACACCCATCCGACTCCCACCGCGCAAAATAATAATGTCACCACTACAAACCCAACCAAAGTTACTTCACCAATTTGATACGCAGCAAACCAAGTAGCAAGCGTCCCTAAACCAAGCGCAAACAGCCAAACCAGCACAGCATTTTTATATCCCCACAAACTACTATATGTTTCTACCCCAAATTCCTCATCATTCGGCGCCCTAATTTTCCGTCCAATTTCAATTACCATCCCGTTAAAAAAGCTAGCCAACAAAAACCACAAACCGTTTAATGGAAATGGGGTGCCAGAAACCAACCAATCGCAGGCAGTACCATAAAAATTAATTAGAGGCATAATTAGCATATGGCTCAACATATAAATTACAGGATTTGCTTTTAGCCACTTCGCTACAAAAAACTCTTGGCTCATTAACCCGATATAAAGCCAAACTCCACCCAACACCAATGCTAACCAAGGTGATAAATAAAAACTTGCACTCAACTGAATTAAGGCGCCAAAAATACTTACCCAACCTAATTCATCTAAACTTACTAATCCTCTAGGAACGGGACGATAAGAACGGTAGCGCGCGTCTTCTGAAAAATCTTTAAATTCATCTGCTATCCGCAGTTGTAGAAAGAAAATAAAAATAGTAGTAAAGGCAACTAATAATGAAGATAAATTTGGTAGGCTGCCATTACCACGCAACAAACCAGAATAACCTACCGCAGAACCACTAAAAACTGCGATTAATATCCCGTTTTTAAAAACAGGAAAACGTTCTTTTTGATAAATCCACCATCGGTTTTGTTCTAGCAGCATTTATTCACTTCCTTCTGACTTAGCTCTCACAGTCAACTGAGCTTCTGCAATTTCTTCGTCATTCCAACCTTGCGCTCTGAGTCTGCTAGTAATTTGAGTTTCACTCCAACCTTGCTTGATACCTTTTTCTATATAATCAATCAAAGAAATACTTTGAGGAGTTAGTGAAATATTCTGCTCCCTAAGAGCATCACTTCTTATTTCTGTTGAATTATTTGGTACAAGAGTTCGCCCCAATAAATTTTCAATAACTTCGAGCGTTACCGAACCAAGAAGCCAGCAAAGAGGAATCCAAACTACTAAACTAATTCCGAGAGTGCAAAAAAGTGATACCTGAATTATTAACAATGCAGGCTGAATTCCACCAGACATTAAAGCCAGGGAACCAAATACAATGGGGATGCCTATTAAAATTTTTATAAATCGTCTCATTTCCGATGCTTCCTATAAATTATTATCTAGAATATTTTCCCAATAACGTATAAAGGCAATCATTAATGCCATATAAAAAGGAACGGCAAATGCAATTTCAATAGGTATTTTTAAAACAGGCATAAACACACCTGTATAAAAATGTTGAGCGCTTTCACTATATACTCTAAAGCCATTTCTAATAAATGTTGCTTCAATTGGTATAGCTAAAGATGTAGTAATACTCAATGCAATTAAAAATCTGTAAAGCATGGGAAAATGGCTAAAGAATTTTCCGACTAAAACAGCTGTTATACCGATTACGACAATCCAAATTCCAGGAATAAATAAGCTGATATCGTGGAAAATATATGACCACTGGGGAAATTTTTGATTTACCGCCATTGGTTCTACCATGACTTCAAATAAAAAGATACCTATGAAAGCAATTGTAATATCACGCAGCCATTTTCGACGTTTTAAAGGTACTAATGGTACATCATCAATTACAAAACTCCAGTATTTATAGAAGCTAATAATCAAACCTGTAAACACGGGTGTGTAGTAGAAAATCTCTATTGGAACTCTGAAAATAAAAATGCCAGACACAACTTTGTTAACTTCTGGCGAGTAACCCCGTAAATTAATATTCACAGCCCATATTTCTAACGGTACAATTAAAAATGTCAAGATTCCCAAATAAATAAGAAATCTCTGTGACTCTTTCACATGGGGAAGTAACTTATCAATTACTAACACAGTAGTTAAAATCAAAGAAGTCCAACCAATTGTTAAAATCCAGCTAACATCATGATATAAATAAGCCCACTCACCCATTCTATGATTTTTCCACATGGGCGCCGTAAACATTTCAAATATCAACACCCCCACAGCCATAATACCAAACCGTTGCCACATTTTATCTTTAACTTTTGGCAAGAAAAACATACTTACTGCAAACCCCAAAGCAATAAATAATTCAAATATAATAATTGGCAGAGTTGGAGTCTTATCAAAATTGCATGTTGCAAGTATTGGAACCAGAGAAAAATCTGAAATCATAGTTTTACTTTCCACCAGAGACAACTTCTTTTTGTCGATATTGTGAATCTTTAATTTTGCACCCACCCCATTTAGACTGACAAAATTCAGGTAAAGTCGTTAACCTATCCCATATTTTCCAAAGTGGTTCTTGCAGAATATTGCCAAACTTAGCATGATTAAAATCGCAGGACATAATATCCCCGTAAGGAGAAGTATAAAAGTAGCTAGTACCACACGAACAACCAACACTTCGGTAGCTGCTAAAATAGGCAAAGAAAACAACTCCAGGATAACTATTATCTAAATTATATTTTTTCGCAGAATTAATCATAGACTCTACCCAATCTTGATTATCAACTAAATCTAAACGTTCCTGATATCTTCCACTGGGTAACGCATCAAAAACTAAAACTTCATGAATTCCTATTTGTTTTCCTAACTCTACAATTCTATCTAATTCTCCATCTTCATAAGATTCTGGAGTCATGGTAGTAGAAATTCCACAAGAAAACCCTAACTGTTTTGCTTTGCGTATTCCTTGAATAGCTTTATCAAATAAACCTGGCTTTTGCCGAAACTTATCATGCTTTTCTGCTGTAGCAGCATCAATACTAATATAAACACTATCCAAACCAGCTTTTTTTAACTCTGTTGCTCGCTCAAATAAATTCCACCCGTTAGTAAATAATATAGTAGTCGCAAGACTTTTATTCACAGAGCTAATAATTTCGGGTAAATCCTCTCGCATTAATGGTTCACCACCAACAAAATTAATTACAGAAACTCCTAAATCTTGAGCATCTTGAATTAATTTCTGTGACTGTTCAAGGCTTAAAATATTTCTATGTGCTTCTTCCACAGCCGAAAAGAAACTGCAATGCTCACAAGTCGCATTACAAATATCATTCACGGCAAAACTCATCATGTTGGGTAAATTCTTATTTTGAATTGTTCTATATAAAGCCCTAGAAATAAAATTTGCTGAAGGTTTACTGAACAAAGCTGGTGTTGACAAGGAATAAACAGGATAACCTTGCCGAAAATGAATAATTTTATTGTGGTTCAGATAAATTTGATAAAGAATTGTTACAAAATCTGTACTATAATTAAGTGCCCTAGTCGCAGTAAACCATTTAAGACGTAAATTCGTTAGCAAAGAGTTCATACGTATTCACTGATATTTTAAATCTCTGAAATAACGTAGAGACGCGATTTCGGAGCGTCTCTACAAATGATTACAGGATGCAAATTAATTTTAATCAGTGTAAGTCTAAAAAAGATACTTTCTAATATCTTAAGAATATTTTTACTTTCTTTTAGTAAAATGTAACGGAATAAACTTGAAATAATCTCATGGTTGGAACGGGCAAGGATGCCCATTCCACAAGATGGATATACAAGATAGATAGACAAGATGGATATACAAGATGGATATACAAGATGGATAATTCAATTTTTGGAAGTTTTTTAGCAAAATATAGTGTTAATTTTGCTAAGACTTGCCCAGGTTTTATCACCAACGGCGCCATCGGTAGTTAAACCCGCGCGTTTTTGTAGAGCTTTTACAGCGGTTTCAGTTCCAGCACCAAATTTACCGTCAATAATGCCTTTATAATAACCTTCAAGGGACATGCGTTCTTGAATAAGATTTACTAAATCACCTTGACTACCTTTTTTGAGAACGGGTAAACCTACAGGCGCCCCTTTGTACAAAGATTTCCAGGTAGTATCACCAACTATACCGTCATGTGTGAGAAACATTTGGTTTTGAAAGAGTTTTACCGCGTCGGTTGTTTTGGCGCCAAATATGCCATCAATAACTTCTTCGCCAGGAAATACACAGGCGCCTTTATTATCTAAATGTACAAAGACATGATATTGAAATAATAATTTTTGTAACTCTTTGACAGCTTCACCTTTGGCGCCTTGTTTTAGAATAGGTTTATTGAGTGGTGTTAAAGTATTAATTGTAGTTGTCATGATTTTTACTCTGGTGGTGACTATGGTGGTGAATATATATTTATAATCAAATTCGATTTGATTTATTCCGCAAACAAAATCTTAGAAACCCGGTTTCTTTTTAAGGTAGACATTCAGCTTCTTTGATTTGACTTAATAATAGCCAAGTGCCGTTACCTATAATTCCATCGACATCTGAACGATTACGTCGTTGTAAAGATTTAACAGCTTCTTCTGTAGCTATACCAAAATCACCATCAATAGCACCTTGATAATCACCGCTAATAATTAATCGTATCTGAACGCGCGATACAAGTTCGCCTTTACTACCTCTTCTCAGTACTGGCATATTAATAGGCGCCTTTCTAATTAGTGCTTGCCAAGTAATATTACCTACAATACCATCGACCGTGAGAAATACTTGTCGCTGAAACGCTTTGACTGTATCTTCTGTATCATTACCAAAATCACCGTCAATTAAAGCTTCAGGAAGTCCAAAGATGCAAGCTAACGCAAAGGCACCATAATCATATAGAAGTGTTTGTAATTCCCTAACGTTGGCACCACGGTCGCCTTTTTTCAATACAGGTCTGTTGGTAGCTACTGGAGGTAAATTGCTTGCAGAAGTCATTTCTGTGATTCCTTGTTATATATAATTAAATATTTAATTAGAGATGCTTACAGGTAGTTGATACAATCAAGGGTCGTAGTATTTCGGATGGCGCCATCTAAAATATATTATGTTGGCTTTAAGACGTTACGATTGGTAAGTAGCAGAAGATTATTGCGATATACAAGTTATGACCGCTTCCCAAGTAGCTTACAAATCTTTAATTACAATTGCCCAACAAACCCGTTCGGCAGCACTTTCTTTGGCAGTACTTTCGACTGAACAACGTAACCAAGCTATAGACACTATTGCTTTAGCCTTAGAATCAGCGCGTGATGAAATAATCAAAGCAAATATTGCTGACTGTGAAGCTGCTGTTGTTGATGGTATTGCCAAACCGCTTTATAAACGGTTGCAGTTAGATGAACATAAATTAAGAGATGCCATTACAGGTGTACGTGATGTCGGTAAGCTTGCTGACCCTGTAGGACATGTACAAATTCATCGCGAACTTGATACTGGATTAATTTTGAAGCGGGTAACTTGTCCGTTAGGAGTGTTGGGAATTATTTTTGAAGCACGTCCTGAAGCTGCGATTCAAATTGTCTCACTCGCAATCAAATCAGGGAACAGTGTTATTCTCAAATGCGGTAAAGAAGCAGTACGCTCATGCGAAGCTATAGTTAAAGCCATAAAACAAGGTTTAGCCCAGACTGCTGTAAACCCCGATGCAGTGCAGCTACTAACAACACGTGAAGAAACCTTAGAGCTACTCAAGTTAGATAAATATGTAGATTTAATTATTCCACGCGGTTCTAATTCATTTGTACGATTCGTTCAAGAAAATACTCGCATTCCGGTACTTGGACACGCAGACGGTGTTTGCCATCTATATATAGATAAAGCAGCAGATATCGACAAAGCTATTACCATCGCTGTAGACGCAAAAACTCACTATCCTGCCGCATGTAACGCTATTGAAACAATGCTTGTTCATGCTGAAGTGGCGCCAACCTTTTTACCAAAAGTCTCAACAGCATTAGAGAATATGGGTGTTGAGTTACGGGGAGACGAGCGAACTCGTGAAATTTTACCTAATATAACTACAACCACCGACTGGCAAACCGAATACAGCGATTTGATTTTAGCCATAAAAATTGTAGATAGCCTAGAGGAAGCAATTGAGCATATCAACAATTACGGTTCTAAGCACACTGATGCAATTATTACCGAAGACCCCAACGCTGCTTCGACTTTTTTAGCTTTAGTAAATGCCGCAGGTGTATATCATAACTGTTCCACCCGCTTTGCAGATGGTTTCCGTTACGGATTCGGCGCCGAAGTTGGTATCAGCACACAGCAAATGCCACCACGTGGACCCGTTGGTTTAGAAGGTTTAGTAACCTACAAATACCAAATGACTGGTAACGGACATATTGCTGCTAATTATACAGGCGCCAGTGCCAAACCTTTCACACACCGTGACTTAAAAAACTAGTATGGTGGGCAGTGCCCACCTAGCCCTGTCAAGGTGTACCACTTGTGTACTAGACAAAAGCCTTATTTTTACGTTGTACCCCCAACTCTGAAATATAAAATTGAGCGCAAATTTAATTTTTTGCTTTCAAATTTTAATCAGTGCAAGGCTAAAACCCGAATAAATGCGTAGTACTCATGCTCACCTTGACAGGGCTAGCAGTGCCCACCTTACAGTGCTATATTCTAATTAGACATACATCTAATTAGAATATTATGCTTAACAAACAATTTTACATATCGCTCGAACACGTTGAGGATGAAGTTTGGGCTGCAAAAGTCCTAAGTAACTATACAGTGGTTGATAAAACAAGCGCATTACCACGTTTAAAGGATATTCCAGCGACTCGTAAAAAGCGCTTGGTAATTTTAAAATGGCTAGCAAGTCATTTTGACCAGGGTACCAACTATTCAGAAGCTAAGGTCAACGAAATTCTGAAGCAATTTCATCCTGATTGTGCTACGCTACGACGCGAAATGATAGGTTACAATTTGATGCAAAGAGAATCTGGTATTTACTGGCGCCAAAATTAAGATTAACTATCTTTATAGTCTCTAGTCCTTCGATAAACCCAAAACCTTGTAGAGACGTGATGTTCCTCACGTCTCTACGTACTGATAATCATCGTAAAAATCCTTAACCGAGCAGTATTGCAGATGGTGGAAAGCATAGAGATACTGCTGGACTAACTCAAAAATTAGTGCAACATAATGTGCTATTAAGTAGGAAGGCGCAAAAAAACGAAAGTATGTAACGAAAAGTAAAGTTGCTCAAAAGCCTGTTTGCTCCTGCCCTCTGACTTCTGCCCCCTACCTTGTTTCAACGATAAATATTTATGCCCACCTACTTAGTTTAATAGACGGCGCCTGAAGAATAACGAGATATAAAAAAAATCTATATTAACTATAAAATCTAGATACAGCAGATTTCAGGTATATGAGGTACACAAATAATGCCCAAAACCTTGTAGAGACGCGACATGTCGCGTCTCTACATGTACCGCATTAACACAAAATCTGCTGTATATTCTGGTGTCTAAAAACTACAAGACTAAGGTAAAAACCGAGATATACTGCAAACGGGTTAAATATAAACTTTGTCATGCTGAACGAAACGCAGTGCAGTGAAGCATCTTAGAGATTCTAGCCTGCGGCAAATGCTCCGCATTACGCTACGCTCAGAATGACATTTCTAAACCGTTCTTAGTATAGTCAATAATTCTTCAATCCTAAGACGTAATCAATACTTGTGTATTATTTTTCACTCTTTAGATAAACGTGTGAGATATCTTAAGTGATACATATATCTGCAATCTCAAAATTGAATTCAGTCGCAAGATAGTGTGTAATATTGTTACGAGAATATAAATTAGTAGATAAGAAATAACGAATCTACTATCCGATTTAATTTAATCCCCAAGGAGATTAACTATGGACACTACTATGTTTGAATTAAGTTTAGAGCAACAATTTCAAATGCGCTTAATGCAAGAATCTGCTCAAGAATTAACCCGTGAACAAATGTTAGATGTACTTATGCAAACTTCACGTATGTTAATGGTCAAAGATAACATTATTCGGAATTTAGTCAAAAGTGGAACTTTGTAAGGTTAGATGTGGAGAGTTAAGTCATATACTGCTGCTCTTCACTTTTCTTTAATAATTTTTTAGTTTATTTTTATTGGCACAACCGTCTAAAACCTTGTTGCCCGAAATGAACGTTGCCGAATAATCATATTCTGTTTCAGACATTCCATCGCTGCAACCATTAACTTTCTTAATAATTAGCGTGTTATCACCACGAAGTTTATATACACGCACGGTATCAGGAGTGCGTCCGACTGAAGAAAGCGGTTGTACATAAGCGAAAGTTTGCTTTTTCGCATCGGGTGTTGAAAATATTATCGCGCGCTTACTTAAGTCAATATTCCAGAATGGTTCTGTACCTCGAATTTCAAACTCTATTGTTGCTGTTGAAGTGTTTGAGGGTAGCGGTGCGCTTTGAGCTTGTGTTACATAGTTTGTGATTAGCCCAACTGTCATAAGCAGAAAAAATGCGTATGCTATAATTTTTTTCCAAATAATTTTTATCATATTAAGTAGTATTCATTATAAATTAAGCCTTTAATATATCATATTCAGTGCCAATTGTCATGCTGAACGTAGTGAAGCATCTAATTGTTTATACTTGACTTATATAGATTCATCGCTGCGCTCAGAATGACAGTTTTAGCATTTGAAGATATTAACAAAGGTAATTACTATTAAATTACCTTTGGATTTTGGACGGTTGTTGTTGTGGCAGCGTGGGTAACTATTTGATGCTTGGATGGTGGTTTACCCGTTTTAATTGCGTACTCAATAGCTAGCAGTCGTAACCATAAACCTGGGTTGCTTTCTAACCTTTTTTGATTTTTAGCGAGAAAGTTAGGATACCAATTGCCCAATAATGCACAAACTATTGCATGACGAGTAAAGTTGATATAATTACCTAACCATCGAAATAAATCTTTGGCGCCTGCTAATTCCCAAATCCACGGTAGTAAAGCGGGATTCTTTTTAGCTGCTTTGAGTGCGAGCAAGTTAAATGTTAACCAATCAAATCTATCTTTGATAAAGTTTTCGGCAACTTCTGGAGAAGAATCTGCCAGTAAGCCAAAGAAATTATTTAACATACAGTTGATGCGTTCAGGGGGTAAGAATTTTCCAGTTGGTACCATCATCCCTTTAGAAAACATCCAAGTTACAGCAATGTTACTTTGAAACGCGCGTATTCTATTTAAATGTTGTGCGCTTAGTAAATCATGCTTTAAAGCACAGTCAAGAAGTTTGGTCAGACGTTCTAAGTTACGAACTAGTGAACCAAACCCTGTAAATACTAATGGAGATTGTAACGAAGCTGCATCTCCAATTGCCACTAATCTATCAAAGGCAACGGTACGCGAGTTAGCGTTTGTGCTGAAATGTCCCGGTATATAACCAAATGTTGGCTTTTTCCACTCTAATGAATCGACGTCACAGCGGCGATATTCTGGCAATATTGTAAAAAAGTCTTCGTACATTTCCAATAATGAACCAGGATTTTTGGCGTTAACTTGATGGTAATGAAATAAATAAATCGTTAATTCATCATTTTCTCCAGGAAATAATTCCCAAATTAACTGCCGACCCCGTGATATATCACCATGACTATATAAAACGTCACCGTAATGTGAATCCCATACTCCTTTTGTAAATCCGCTGACAACTGCTCCTACTGTTGGACAAACGCTGTCAAATGCGCGACTGCCATTTAACTGCCAAGCTATTGGTGAAGCAGTTCCCATTGCATCTACTAGTAACCTTCCGCTGACTTTTGTTTCGGAATTATTAGTCAAATTTTTAACTGTAACACTGACTTGAGAATTATCTATATCAGCACGAATAAACTCTGTATTATCACAGATTTCACCTCCTGCAGCTTTCAACTTTTCTCCGCATAATTGCAGCCATTTATCTGATTTTAGTGCTATATTTAATACGGTTGGTGTATGTAATACTGGCGCCTTCAGTTTTTTGGGATTATTCGCGTCAAAGAATTTATTGAAACCATCTTTATACTCGCAGGCAATAATCGACTCAACTTCATTTGAAGTTAACAAGCCTAAATTTATTAGGTTCTGAATTTCATCTCGCGAAATATTCCATTCGCGATTCATTCGTCCAAATGGCAAACGTTCGATTAGTAAAACTTTATACCCAAGCCGCGCCATGACTGCTGCGTGAATAACTCCAAGGGCACCGCCAATGTAAATAATATCGTATTGGGGAGAAGTAGAATTTTGTTTTACATCTTGATGAGAAAAAATTACCTGCTGAGGTTGGGTGGGGTTTCTTACACCTTGGCGCCAGCGTTGTTCCCACCAGTACGCGCGTTTTAGGTCATATTCACCGTTAGGCATTTTTTGAAAGTACTTGACGGTACTTGGGTAATGTGGCACCAAGGCTTCAAATATAGTTTGCTTAGATAAATCAATTTCTGGTGGTTCAGGGTATTGATTGGGGAAACGGTTGCGAATTTCTATTGAAAGACGCTTGACAATTTGCGCTTCAGTAGGAAACTTACTATCTCCCCAGCGAAAAACTTTCAAGTAAGTAGTTCGCTGTACTGACCATATAAATATCGAAAGTTCCTGAAGTTTGTCCGGAATAGTCGCTTTTTGGGCTGTAGAAGCTACTCTCAATCGAATTCCGTCAGGAGTTCTTGATTTTGTACAAGTTGACTCATTTTGGAAAGGCGCAAAATCGTTTTGCAGCCAGTCTCGAACTGACGCTGTATCGGGGGTTGGGATTTCTAAATAAAGCAGTTGTTTCATTTTTTTGGCAAATCTCTGAAAAATCTACTCATTAAGACAGATTTAACAAACCTGTAAATTGCGGTAATATCCGCCCTATCAGCTAGATGAAAATTCAGTAAAGAAATTTTAAGAGTTTATCAAAAATTATCATCCATTAGTTCGCTCTTTACATCACGCCATGAATTATCCCATCCCAAACAGTCCAGAACAAATTTTTGACCTACGTCAGGCGCCAGTAGATGAAGAATTGGTAGCAGCTGCCATAGCAGGTGTAATCAAAATCGTCCGTGCCCAAGGTCAATCTCTCGAAGAACTCACGGCACAAGTACTTGCCGATGACTTGGTTCTCGATAAACAGCAACGTCGCTGGTTAAGTCAAGTAGTAGCCCAAGCATGGGACAGTTTGTAACTGTTTGTCATCAACTTAAAATCAATAGATAACTGAATAGCGATTAAGAATGATTGTGAAATTATCTGATGTTGATTGCCAATCACTAGATGCGCGGTGTGAGAGTCTCAAGTAGGTTTATATGAGATTGGCAATGATTCAGATTAAGTTTGAGACAAACAATTGTAAAGGATATTACTCAGCGTATCAGTTAATGTCTGATTTTGTTCGTCTGTGCCTACAGTAATGCGTAACTTATCATCAAGACCTGGTTGTTTGAAGTAACGTACAAGTATACCGCGTTGCTTGAGTTCTAAATAAAGTGCTTCGGCTTTTGCATTTGGAGGTTGTACGAAGAGAAAGTTTGCCTGTGATTCCCAGACCTTAAAATCTAATTTTTGCAAGCTTAAGGCTAATTTGGTGCGGTTCAATTTTACCTTTTGACAGCATTCATTTTTGTAAAATTGGTCGCGCATTGCCTTGGAACCTACAGCACAAGCGATAGCGTCAATGTTATAGCTGTCTTTAACCTTAAACAAACCTTCGAGTATTTTGGGATTAGCAATACCAAATCCTAATCGCAGTCCTGCTAGGGAGTATCCTTTGGAAAGAGTTCGTAAGCTTATAACATTATCAAATTCGTTTAGAAGTGCCAAGGCAGATTCTTCGGCAAAGTCAACATATGCTTCATCAATAGCCAAAACTCCTTCTAGACGTGAAGCTAAACAGCGTAAATCATCTATTGGTACCGCGTGTCCATCAGGACTATTCGGTGATGCAATTAATGTTACGGCGCCGTTTGCCGCAACTAATTCTTCTATCGGCAACTTAAAATCTTCACCATAACTCACTTCTATGGTTTCTGTTGGCTGCATTGCTCCTAGAGTACGATACAAAACATAAGTAGGCATTGGATACACAATTTTACGGGCGCCTTCGCTACAAGCTCGAATTAACACGTTTAAAATTTCATCACTACCATTACCAACAATTATCCAGTCACGTGGAACACCCAGCACATCACTAACAGCTTGTCGAAACTCGTTTGCATAAGGGTCAGGATAGCGTCGTAAATATTCACTATCTATATTTTGCAAAACGGACATTGCCTGAGATGAAGGTGGATAAGGATTCTCATTTGTATTTAACTTAATAATTTTTGTACCAGGTGGCGCCTGTTCTCCAGGTACATAAGGCGCCATTGCATCAACATTAGAACGGAAATAAGAAGCCATGATTATCGTCGGGGCAGGTTAATCAATATCCTAAAACGCTAATAAACATCTCGTAAACCCACCCCCACATATCTAGTAGTCCATGCCATTAATTTTAATGACTTGTAGCACAGGCATCCTTGCCTGTGTATTTATGTATATTTTTTACCACAAAACCACAGAGTACACAGAGAAAGGAGAGCAAGAGGAGTGAACCACAAAGGCACAAAGAACACAAAGAAAGAATTATTGAGATACTAACCCACTCGTATCCGCTCGCAGCGCAAGCGCACGAAAGCAGAGTAAAGTTAGATGAAGCAATACAACGTCATCTTTTTGCCAAAGATATATCCGGTTTAGGATAAAAACGGCTATAATTAACTAATAAAGTTCGCTCGCGTTACTCGCGGCGAATTTCCTTCACTAGTTAAAACCGCGTGGTTTCCGCACATCTCAAGGATATTTTTATGAATAACAATAAGCCTAAAGAGTTGAAACGCTACCAAATTGGTTAAAAAATTACATTTTATGAAAATTGACGTGTTTGTTCACAAGGTATACAAGGCACCATTGCATCAACATTAGAACGGAAAAATATCGTAGGGGCGGGTTAACAAATATCCACACAACGAAGCGAAATATCTCGTAAACCCGCCCCCATCCAATATATAGAACGGGCAGGGATGCCCATTCCACAAGAGATGCCCATCCCACAAGAAAGTTTATATGATGTGAAGCGCGCAAAAGGCAGGCGCCCCTACATTTAACATCAACCCATATTCCAACCCCTCAACAACAGCCTGATACGAAGCATCTAAAATATTTGCTGACACACCTACAGTAGTCCAGCGCTGTAGCCCATTACGTGATTCTACTAACGCGCGTGTTTTGGCATTTGTACCCGCATTTGGATTAAGAATTCTGACTTTATAATCAGAAAGTTCAAATTCACTTATACGAGGATAAAAATTTATTAGAGCTTTGCGTAATGCTGCATCCAAAGCTGCCACTGGCCCATTACCTTCTGCGGCTTGTAGAATATCTTTACCTTCCACAGCAACTTTTACTGTCGCAAGGGCATTATTTATTTCTTTCCCCCGTGCTAAGTCACAATGCACTTGAAACCCTTTGACTTCAAAAAATTGTTGCCTTGTACCTAATGCTTCACGCATCAGTAACTCAAAGCTTGCTTCTGCCCCTTCAAACTGATACCCTTCGCTTTCTAATACTTTTAGTCGCTCTAATATTTCTCGCGTCGCTGGGTTTTGTTTATTAAGTTCTATACCAAACGTGCGCGCTTTTGCTACCACATTACTAACTCCTGCTTGTTCCGAAATTACAATCCGGCGCCTATTTCCTACCTGTTCTGGCTGAATATGCTCGTATGTCAAAGGATTTCGTTCTACAGCAGAAACATGTATTCCTCCTTTGTGAGCAAAAGCTGAACGTCCTACAAATGCTGCATGTTCATCTGGCGCCAAATTAACTACTTCACTAACGAAACGACTCGTTTCTGCTAATTTGGCTATTTGGTTATCTTCTATACATTGATAACCAAGCTTAATTTGAAGGTTGGGTATTAAAGAACACAAGTTAGCATTACCACAGCGTTCACCATAGCCGTTGATAGTGCCTTGAACCATTGTGGCACCTGCCATGACAGCAGCAAGGGCATTGGCGACGGCGGTATCCGAATCGTTATGTGTATGAATTCCGAGTTTGACGGTGCCCAAATGACTGGTAACTTCGGATACTATTTGGCTGATTTCGTGGGGCAAGGTGCCGCCGTTGGTGTCGCACAAAACGATCCATTCGGCGCCTGCAGAAAGTGCTGTAGTTAGAGTTTGTAGAGCATATTCAGGATTATTTTTATAGCCATCGAACCAATGTTCGGCATCGTAAATAACGCAACGCCCTTGCCCTCGAAGATACTCAATACTATCGCGAATCATCGCGAGATTTTCTGATAAAGTAGTTTTTATGCCTTCAATAACGTGTAAATCCCAAGATTTGCCGAAAATTGTCACCCAACAAGTGCCAGCAGCAAGGATTGCTTGTAACATTGGTTCTGTTGCAGCGGTTGTGTTGGGGCGCCGAGTTGAGCAAAAAGCTGTAACTTGTGCGTTCTTTAACGGTTCCGTTTGTAATTGCCAAAAAAATTGCACGTCCTTCGGATTCGCACCCGGCCAACCTCCTTCAATAAATGGAACACCAAGCTCATCCAACGCGCGGGCAATTCGTAATTTGTCTTCAATCGACACCGATAAACCCTCACGTTGAGTGCCATCTCGAAGCGTGGTGTCGTAAAGCCAGATTTGAGGTGAAGAATTTTTGGTCATAACGTTCTTAAGAAGCAAGACAACTACCGAGGTGATGTGTAAATATACAACAGGAGACAAGAGAGACAGAAGTTAGAATTAAGTGGAAATAACATGCCAAAGGTACTAGCTCAGGGTAAAGCAATTGAATGTAAAAGTGGAGCAAACTTAAGAAAAGTTTTGCTCGCCAATGATGTTGACCTGTACAATGGCGGTTCTAATGTAATTAATTGTCGTGGTATCGGCACTTGTGGCACTTGTGCTGTTGAAATAGAAGGCTCAGTCTCACCAAGCAATTGGCGTGATAACGCTCGTCGTTCTCTGCCTCCTCATTCTCCCACCAGAAATTTACGTCTCGCGTGCCAAACTAAAGTATTAGGTGACGTAACAGTAACAAAATATGACGGATTTTGGGGACATGGTTCTCAAATTGTCTGGACTTCCCTTTCATAAGTGGAAGTAATAAGGTGTACACAAATAAATTTAATTAAGGGGAATATTTATATGGGTAGATGGACACCACTAGTTTTGATGGCAGGCGGTTTAGCAATATTGTTAGGTACTTTAATTGGTTCTTTGTATCCAATGGGTCCTCAAACTGCTCAGTCTCCTCAACAGGCGCCAAACCGAGCATCAAGCGTTTTGCCTGCTAACATCAATGTTAACAGCACAGCAACTGGTTCAGGCAATCGCGGCGCCGTGGCTCAAAACAACAACGCAGCTCCAAGCAACAATAATAATAGTTCAACCACAAACGAGACTAATATCGACCAAAACCAATCTACAACTTCTTCTGGTTCTGATTCCAATGGCAACACGCCAATTAAGGCTTTATGGTAAGCAAGTAAACAATTATTAACATAAAAGCACAACAGTAGTTATATTGTTGTGCTTTTGTTTTGTTGCATTACGAGTTATGGGTAGTTACATCTGATGGCGTAGAATTTGCGTTATGAGTGTAAGTGTTAGGTAGTTGTAAGTCCTGAAGAGGAGTTGTAACATAAAGACCCTTGACGAATGACTAATTACTAACGGCTAATAACTAACGACTTGTGAGCAATGGCTAGTGATATTTTAATTATTGGTGGTGGTATTATTGCTTTGGCAACCGCCATTGAGCTAAAGATACGGGGTTGCAATGTTACTGTAATCAGTCGCGATAATAAAGCTGCTGCTACTACTGCTGCTGCTGGAATGTTGGCGCCTGATGCTGAGAAAATTTTACCAGGGGCAATGCGTGATTTGTGTTTACGCTCACGTAGTCTTTACCCTGAATGGACAAGTAAACTCGAACAGCTTACAGGTATAAATACAGGATACTGGGCTTGTGGCATTTTAACACCAGTATATGACGTGAAAGTAAAAAATGAACAAGATAATCATTCTTATTGGTTAGACTTTCAAACAATTCACCAATACCAGCAGGGACTAGGCGAAGAAGTAATCGGTGGCTGGTGGTATCCTGAAGATGGACAAGTAGATAATCGTGCGCTAAGTCGAGCATTATTAACTGCGGCACAATCACTTGGTGTGGAAATAAAAGAAAATTGTCGCGTTAATGGTATTTTAATTTCTGCGGGTCAAATTACAGGTGTACAAACTAGTGCAGGTGTAATGAGTGCTGAACATTACATCTTGGCAACAGGAGCATGGACAAACGAATTGTTTCCTTTGCCTGTATATCCTCGCAAAGGGCAAATGCTAAGTTTGCGCGTTCCAGATTTTCTTACGGAATTACCTTTAAATAGAGTTTTATATGGTGAGGAAATATACATTGTTCCTAGGCACGATAGACGAATTATTATCGGCGCCACGAGTGAAGATGTTGGTTTTACACCTTACAATACTCCCACCGGAATTCAAAGCTTACTACAAAACGCGATTCGATTATTTCCGCAGTTAAAAGATTACCCAATAGAAGAAATGTGGTGGGGATATCGACCTGCAACTCCTGACGAATTACCAATTTTGGGTGAAAGTCCTTATAAAAACTTAACCTTTGCCACAGGACATTACCGTAACGGCATTTTATTAACACCAATCACTGCATTACTAATTGCTGACTCTATTACACAGCTAAGAAGTGATGCTTTACTTCAACATTTCCATTACTCTCGCTTTCAAAAAAACGAAAAAACCTCTACACCTATGTTTACCCACTCCGCCAACTTTAGTAACGGCAATATAGTAAAAAGCAATATTGAAACGAGACTATCACTTTCCAATTCTTTAGTGGCGCCTTCTGACTTGCTTCAAATTGCCGGAAAATCCTTTACTTCTCGTTTGATGACAGGTACAGGTAAATACCGTTCTATTGAGGAAATGCAAAAAAGTGTTGAAATGAGTGGTTGTCAAATTGTTACTGTTGCCGTGCGACGAGTTCAAACTAATGCACCTGGACATGAAGGATTAGCAGAAGCACTTGATTGGGGTAAAATTTGGATGCTACCAAACACTGCTGGTTGTAAAACTGCTGAAGAAGCTGTTCGTGTGGCAAGATTAGGGCGTGAAATGGCGAAGCTATTGGGACAAGAAGAGAATAATTTTGTCAAGTTAGAAGTAATACCCGATGCTAAGTATTTACTCCCAGACCCAATTGGGACATTACAAGCAGCAGAACAGTTGGTCAAAGAAGGATTTGCCGTATTACCTTATATTAACGCCGACCCAATACTTGCCCAACGTTTAGAAGAAGTTGGTTGTGCTACTGTAATGCCATTAGCGGCGCCTATTGGTTCAGGACAAGGAATACAAACAGCCGCCAACATCCAAATTATTATTGAAAACGCTAAAGTCCCCGTAGTAGTAGATGCTGGAATAGGCGCCCCATCCGAAGCAGCCAAAGCTATGGAAATGGGCGCCGACGCATTGCTAATTAACAGCGCTATCGCTTTAGCACAAAACGCTCCAGCGATGGCACAAGCCATGAACCTCGCCGCAACTGCTGGGCGCCTAGCATATCTAGCAGGTCGAATGCCAACTAAAGACTACGCTAGCGCCTCCTCTCCACTAACAGGAACCATTAATTAGGAGAAAGTGCTGAGTGCTGAGTAGGAAAAGAACTCAGCACTCAGCACTCATTACTCAGCACTCTTTTTATAAACTTTTGTAAATTAAGGTGAGAGTACTTATGCCTAGTTATGTAACATAAAGCAAAAGAACTTAAATAAAGGAACAATTCATGCCTTATACCACAGAAGAAGGCGGTCGTCTGAATAATTTCGCAAGAGAACCAAAAGTATATACCGCAGAACCTCCAAATGACGGGCAAAAGCGTAACTACATTTTTATGGGAGTTGCAGCATTTGTACTAGTTGGCGGTTTAATATTTGTGGCATTTTCGGTATCTTGACCTTTAGAAAATAATTCGTTCTTAAATATTTCTTCAAATTTGCGTCAAATTTCAGCATCTAAAACTTGAGAAAACCTCAAGCCAAAAAACTTGCTATCATTTTCAGGTTCCCACTCGTAGTGTGAACCTGCTTTTTTATTTGTTAAAATTACATAAAGTAGTGCGTATAATAAGATACTTGTTTTGCTAATAACTTTAAAATCACTATTTGTCCTGAACAGCAGGATTTAAAGTAGAAAAACGAAGTCATTGCAAGAGCTATAGGTAGCAAAAAGCAAATATCTCATCCAATTAAATGTAAACAGCAAGTAGGCATGTGACGCCACCATGAGCGTGAATGAAGCTACACACCCAGAAAATTCAGCTTGGAACAAGCAAGTGTACCACCGTCTCAAGCTTGCCCTAAGTCTTGGCTTGCGGAGACAAGTCTTTTTGGCGGTGTGTGATGATTTAAACCTCCGAAATCAGGTGGCAGCACGGTTGCATTCAACACTGGCATATCCAGTTGGGCAGGTTTTGTACCAGCAGACCAATTTAATGGAAGCTAGTACATCAGCGTATCCGCGACTGGTAACGTTACGGTTGAATTTGAGTGACCCAAACCCTATTGCCCAAATTAACCAGTGGTTAATAAATTATCCACCACCAATTGTAGGTGGCACGAAAGATACTCCTGGTAGACCACTACCAATACCAGCATTTCAAATTGTTGGAGTTGAGCAGTTAACGCGACAACCTGTTGCAGCGCAGCGCTTATTTTTAAACTATTTGCGATTAACTGAACAGCGTATCTCAACACAGGAATCAAATCGATTTTTAGAGTCGAGTTTACTATTGTGGGTGCCACGTCCGTGGTTACATGCTATACAACAATCGGCGCCACAGTTTTGGCGGTGTCGAACGGGTGTGTTTACTTTTGCTGGAGAACCAACACCTACAGCTAAAACTAAGGGTTCAGAAAAGTTTTCATTGCAGGAAGTAGATTTAGGCAATCTGGAGGAATCTATATTAAATGATGCTATTCTTCCTGGTGGAGTAGGTAGCGAAGATGTATCATTTGATTTTCAAACAACCGAACAACCCGTCAATCGTAGCCACAAAAAGAAAGAACCAAAACCGTTAAAATCAGAACTGCTCGCCGTAGGATTACCTAGTGATGAACCTCCAAGTAGAGAAACAAGTAGCGAAATTTCTAACGCACATGAACAGTCGCCACTGGAACATTTTACGTATATTACCAAAGAATTAGTCGAGCTTGTGCTGGCGACGTTAGATACTCGTGCAGAAGGTGAAACAACTTCACCCCAAGTAATTTTAGAGGAAATTGAAGAATTACATAGTAAAAAAGCAGTTCCTGAAAGTTTAGCGCTTGGATATCAAAAGCTTGGTAATTTATATCGCTTACGAATTGAGCAGGGACAGTCTAACTTAGAAAGTTTAATGGTAGCGATAATAGCTTACCAAGAAGCAATTACGTATGATGAAGTATCGCCTCAAGTTCCTGATATATTGAACGACTTAGGGACTTTATATTGGATGTTGTACCGTACTCCTCCCAACTCAGAGGAGGGGCAGTCATATATCGAGCAAGCAATCGAGTTTTATCAACTATCATTAAAATTAGTATCACCGCAAACCAATCCTGAAACTTACGCGCGGGTACAAAATAATTTAGGTACAGCATACGGTGACTTAGCGCGTTTTTCAAATCCAGCAGAAAACTGGCAGTCAGCAGTGACCGCATATTCCGAAGCACTGCGCTATCGTACTCCCGACATGGAACCGCTCAAATTTGCTGCATGTCAAAATAACTTAGGCACTGCGTACTGGCACTTAGCACAGTACAACCTTCCTGTTGTGCATTTAAAGAAAGCCATTACCGCGTATAATTTCGCGTTGGTGTACTACACCCCTAATCAAGAACCCTTAAAATATGGGATGATTCAAAACAATATTGGTACTGCTTATTGGAATTTAGCCCAGTACGAACAAGAGTGCGAACATTTACGCACTTGCATTGGCGCCTATAACGAAGCTTTAAAATTTAGAACACCAGCAAATCAACCTGCTGCATGTTCTGCTACACAAAATAATCTTGGAACCGCTTATTGGCATTTAGCAAATCAAGTTAAAACACCAAAAGAAGAACGACACGAATATTTAGAAAAATGCATTAAGTCTTATCAAGAAGCATTAAAGAACGCGCATTCACTAAGCGGAATAACACTAAGCTTTGATGTTTTTGCCACGCATAACAACTTAGGGTTAGCGTACTATCAACTTGTTACCGATGCTTATTATGATGGAAATAAAAATGAACGCTCGCAACATTTAGAAGCTGCATTAGAAAACCATTTGCAAGCGCTTAACGGTATGAGTAAACAACCTGAAACGTATCAAACAACGCTAACGTATATAATTAAAACGATACGCGAATTTCATAACGAGCTAGGTATTCAAGGACAAAATTTAGCATTATCTAAAGTTCCTGGTTCGTTGCTACCTGAGATTTTGCCTAAGTTGTAATTGATCCCCTAACCCCCCTTAATAAGATACAGAAGGGCGAATGGTAGGTCTGACTCCTTAGCACCACGATTTTGCGTTCTAAACCGGAAATGTAGAGACCGTAAATTTACGGCTTGTATAACGTAGAAAAGTAAGCGAATAGCTTATATCTTGCACCATTCAAGGGCAAGCTCAAAGAAACCGGGCTTCTTTACGACAAACTAGGGTTTTCTAGCAAAATCTTTCTCAAGAAGCCCGGTTTCTCGGACTGGTGCAAAATGTGAGATAGGCGCCGCTTACTAACAACAAAAGAGAAAGCAACAAATATGGTTCTTTCGTACATAGCGTGCTAAATTTTTAATTACAGTCGATAAGTTTGCTTAATAATCAAAGCTTACAGGCACTTATAGTTTAAATTTAATCTTTATTAGCCGTTCTGAAGTAATAATAGCTATTACCATTGTCCGGCAAGGGTTTCAACCTTATTTTTCAACAATTTTAGCACGCTAAGTACGGAAGAGCCTCTTTTGAGCATGGCTTTGAATTTGCTGCAACATTGAAGCTGACTTTTGCTTAATAATCGTGTCAGTGGAAAGGTCTGATTTCATATTTGTTTCAATAACTTGGTGTAAAATAGCTTTGACTTCTGTTACGCTACCTGCTGTAACTTAACTATACCAAATCATTTACATGCATAATAAAACCAAAATCATTCTAGATACAGATCCAGGTGGCGATGATATTTTTGCGTTGCTGTGGCTTTTAAGTTTGGTGAAACAAGGTTTTGTGGAGTTGGTAGCTGTTACTACTGCTGAAGGAAATGTGAATGCTAAGACTACGTTTGCTTGTGCTAGTCAGGTGCTTAATTTGACTGGCTTTGCACAAATAGAGTTAGGTAAGGGAGTTATAGAACCTACTGATATGGAGGATGCTGCTTATATTCACGGCGCCGATGGTATGGGAGGATTATCAGAAACTTTACCAGATGTCAAGCACGATTATGGAAACGCACGCTATTCTGATGACATTATAATAGATAAGCTAAATGCTCTCCCTGGAGAAATAACTTTATTAGCTGTGGCGCCATTAACAAATCTTGCTGCTGCTGAAATGAAATCTCCTGGTATTTTGAAAAAGGCTAAAGAAATTATAGTGATGGGTGGCGCCTTTGCAGTACCAGGAAACGTCACCTCACTAGCAGAATTTAATATCGCTTTTAATGTTGACGCTGCACAACTTGTATTTAATAGTCGCAATGATACTGTTGTATTGTCGTTAGATGTGACTAACGAGTTAATTTTTACGAAAGAAATGGCAGAGGAAGTTTATTTGTCTAACTCACAAAACCCTGTAGCGAAATTTATCGTGCAGTTATGTGAGTTTTTGACTTATACCTCATTAACCTACCGTCAAACAGAAGGTATAAAAGGCTTTCTAGTTCATGATGCTGCGACTGTTGCTTATTTGTTTTATCCAGAAACTCTTTTACTACAACGCGCGCAAGTTGATATAGAAACAGCAGGTAAATTTACCAAAGGTCAAACCATTATAGATAATCGACACGTAGCGAAACATAAAGTGAATGCTTGGGTAGCGTTACAGGTAGATGCTGTAAATTTATTGGCAAGTTTGGTAGAAGATTTAAAAGTGCTGAGTGCTGAGTGTTGAGTGATGAGTGCTGAGTGTTGAGTAATATTTATAACTCCTAACTTTTTATTCAGCGTCAGGGGATGAAGTCATTGCAGCAAAAAGTGAAGAGTAATCAGAAGAAGCAAATGACATGCGAATTGCTGTATCAAGAATACTACGGACACCATCAATACCATTGATATTCAAACCCGCATTTTTTGCTTCATCAATAAATAAATCTGTATCTTTCAGTAGATGTTTAGTAGGAAAACTAGGATTGTCATAATTATTATCAAGCATTCGCTGTAACTTGTTGTCAAAAGTTGGTGCGTATAAAGCGCTTTCACGTAAAATTTGCATGAACACATTTACGTCTATATCTTGACGCTGTACAAATTTTAAAGAGAGTGCAAAAGCTGCTGTCAGTGAACTAATTAGCTGGTTAAATGCTAGTTGTAAACCTGCCGCAGTTCCTACTTGTCCTACATATACAGGTTTTGGGCCAAAGTGTTTTAGTAATTCTAAATTACGCTGATACTGTTCGCGATAGGCGCCAACCATTACAATTAGTTTACCCTGAGTCGCTTCGGTAGTGCTTCCCAAAACAGGCGCCTCAATATATTCTCCTCCAGCAGCAACAACAGTATCACGAATTTCTTTGCTTTCGGTGGGGGTAATAGTCCCCATTTGAATCACAGTACGTCCAGCTAACATTCTAAAAGAAGTATCAGAAAGTAAAACACTGTAAATAGCTGGAGCATTAGTTAACATCAGTATTACACAGTCTGCGGCACGAATCGCATGACGTGGGTGTTCAGCAATTTCTGCACCTTTCTCTTTGAGTGGCGCCAATTTTTCTCTTGTACGGTTATAAGCAATTAAATCTACATTTGCTTCTAATAACCGTTGCGCCATCGGCAACCCCATTAGTCCTGTTCCCAGAAATGCCACCTTCATACTGTATCCCAATACTTGTTCTTTATATTCTCTATCCTAATTGTTAATTATTTATATTTGAAAGTACAATCGCTACGAACAATAGCTTCTTAATTAATAAATTATTTCAAAAGTTAGTTAATAACAGTAATGAGTGCTGAGTGCTGAGTGCTGAGTTGTAAGTGATAAATACTCAGAACTCAGCACTTTCTACTCAGCACTCATTTAGCCACCTGCTGCAAATGTTACCATTATTAGCACCGAGAGTAAAATACCTGGGGTAAGTAGTCCAACTAACATTAATAAATCGTGAGTACTCATTGTTTTTTACCTTATTTTTTTAGTTTCAGTCTCTTTTTAGACTTTAAACGTTGAAATGCCGAATCGACTAGTTTTACAAAAAGATTAACAATGTTTTAATTTTTACTTTATTAAAGCGAAGGATACGTCAAACCTTTGAGAGGTTGTGTAGGAGTAAATCCTTTGCTTTGAACCAAAACACCAAAATCTCCTAGTCCCATTGGGTCAATTAGTTGATGTAACGAGTCACGGCGCCGCAGCATGTCGGATACTGAAAGATTAGATTGACTCATAGTGGCAATTCTTTCTCCTAAACCTAATGCCATCAAAAACAAACCTTGCTGTGTAAATCCGACTTTAGCCAATCCGCAGGTTTCACCCCATCTTTCTAAAGCAGTAAAGTCTACATGTGTGGTGATATCTTGCTTTCCTATATTTATATATGGATTATCGTGGCGCCGATGTTGGTAATAGCATTGCAGTGTACCTTTATTTCTACGAGGATTATAATAACGATGTGCTGGGTAGCCATAGTCTATAGTAAGTACGTACCCACACTGTAATTTATCGGCGACTTGCGTTAGCCAATTGAGTGCTGTTAAGTTAATTTCACTACGGTAACCTGTGGGGTAAGTACTGATATCTATTTCGATTAAATCAAGATATTGTCTGAGTTTTGGCGTTGAAGATTCATCAATAATTTCTATAAACGTATCTTGATTGACTTCTTGTACTGAGTTAGATACTCCAACATAAACCTCTTTTAATTGCCCCTGTTCTATTACAAACTGATGTACAGGCAAAGCATCTACCAGTTCATTAGAAAAAAAACATCCAACTACTGAATTATTCTCTATCTGTTCTAAATCGCACCAGTATGCAGAAAACCCTTGCAATTTTTCCTGCTGTACTTGTTTTAATAGGGGTGATTTTTCAACTATGGTATATTTCAAAACAGTAAATAAATCACTATGATGCATCTTTAGGTAATTTAAAATATCAACAGCTAAATAACCTTGTCCGGCGCCCATTTCTACAAGCGTAAACGGTGCTGGTTTTCCAAGAATTTCCCACATCTCGACAAATTGTATTGCCAACATTTCACCAAAGTCGGCACCAAGGTGAACTGAGGTAAAAAAATCTCCATCCGCGCCTATATTCGCTGCTTTTTGAGTATAATAACCGTGATTAGTATGATATAATACTATATCCATGTATTCGGCAAAAGTAATTCTCTGTTCAACTTTGGAGGTGATACAGGCAATAATTTCATTAGTAAAAGTTATAGATTCCATTGAAATATGTAGGGTGGGGTTGTGAACTAAGCAGTTTTAATATGACAATAATTTTGCAAATTGATTATATATACCATAAGTAAGTTGGCGTACTAAAACGAAACTATATAAAGTTTTGTAAGAGTAAGTAAAGGTTTATGCTTTTACTTGACCTTAACCCCTTTAATACAGTTACATTTATTTGCACCGACTTAACTTATGCGCCCAATACTACCAGGTGGCAAAATTCTGGTTGTTGATGATAATGCTGATATGCGTGATTACTTACAGCGCATTCTTTCTGTACGTTGGAGCGTTGAAGTCGCAAATAATGGCGAACAAGCAGTAATGTCTATAATCAACAACCCGCCAGACCTTGTTGTTACAGATATGAATATGACGGGAAGTGATGGTTTAGCGTTGCTGCGAGAGATTCGTGCAAATCGAAATGCCATACCTGTATTAATGTTGACAGCACAAGCGGACGAAGAAACCACTGTGAAAGGTTTGTTTGAAGGCGCCGATGATTTTATCGTAGAACCATTTGGGGCACGCGAACTAATAACGCGGGTTGTCGCACAGCTTGAGGTTAGTCGCATTCGGCAATATAATCGACAAGCAGTTTTAGCTTCTGAGGAACGATATTGTCAGTTGTATGAGAATTTACAAAAAAAAGAGGAACAACTTGCTTATGCACAACGTGCTGCGGGCATAGGATTATGGAGCTATGATTTAAAGACAAATACAGGTTTTGTGACTTCAGAATGGCGCCATCTAATGGGATATCCAGAAGAAGATGAAGCTTGGAGCTTTGCAAAATTTCTTATGTGTGTACATCGTGATGACCAAAAGCGAATTAAAGCGACTCATTGGAAAGCCGTGAATAGTGAATTAGGCTTGGATACCGAATTTCGTATCAACCACCCTGAAAAAGGGCTACAATGGATTCTCTCACGCGCTCAATATATTCCACCTACCGAGAATAATGATGCAGCTCGTTTACTGGGTTACATTATGAATATTACTGAGCGTAAACAATTTGATGAAGCGCTACGTTTAAGCAATGAACGTTATAACTGCTTGAAAATGGTAACTGCGGCAATTGTCTGGACTGCGGCGCCGGACGGTCGCATTATAGAGGATGTACCAATGTGGGAAGCATTTACAGGTCAAACTCCTGCCGAGTATAAAGGTTATGGCTGGTTAAATGCACTACACCCAAATGACCGCGACCCAACTTTAACTCTGTGGATAGATGCGCTTGAAATAAAACACCCTATAGAAGTTTTATTTAGACTTCGCTTGCGTGATGGCACATACCAAGAAATGCTAGCAGTTGGGCTACCCGTTTTCGATGTAGATGGCAACGTATGGGAATGGGTAGGAACCGTTACGGAAGTAAGGTAGGGTGGGCAGTGCCCACCCTACACGTGCGATTTATCGGTCTACGGAACCCATGATAATATCGATACTACCTAGAATTACTACTATGTCGGCAACTTTGACACCGCGTAGCAATTGAGGCAGAATTTGGAGATTATTGTAGTCTGCTGGACGAATTTTAAAACGCCAAGGGAATACATTATCATCACCAACCATGTAAATTCCTAATTCACCCTTACCGCTTTCAACACGCGCGTAAGCTTCACCTTTAGGAATTTTGAATGATGGAGAGACTTTTTTCGCAACAAACTGGTAATCAAAACCGTTCCACTCAGATTTTGCACCTTCCATCATTCTCTTGGCTTCGAGGTTTTCATAAGGTCCACCAGGAAGTCCTTTTAATGCTTGGCGAAGAATTTTGACTGATTCGCGCATTTCCCGCATCCGCACTACATAGCGTGCCATGCAGTCACCACCAGTTTCCCAATGTACTTCCCAGTCAAAATCATCGTAACATTCGTAGTGGTCAACTTTACGTAAGTCCCATTTCACACCACTAGCACGTAACATTGGACCCGAAAGTCCCCAGTTTATTGCTTCGTCACGGGTAATAGTACCAACACCTTCAATACGGCGCCTAAAAATTGGGTTATTTGTCACCAATTTTTCGTATTCGTCTATTTTAGGTACAATGTAATCGCAGAATTCAAAGCATTTGTCAATCCAACCATAAGGTAAGTCAGCAGCAACACCACCAACACGCCAATAGTTATTATTAACCATCCGATAACCTGTAGCAGCTTCCCACAGGTCATATATCAACTCGCGTTCACGGAACTGGTAGAAAAAGGGAGTTTGGGCGCCAACGTCCGCAAGAAATGGGCCGAACCATAGTAAATGGTTCGCGATGCGGTTTAATTCCAGCATTATCACGCGAATATATGACGCGCGCTTGGGTACGGTTATACCGGCAATTTTTTCTGGTGCATTTACAGTAACAGCTTCGTTAAACATACCAGCTGCATAATCCCAACGACTCACGTAAGGGACATACATTATAGTACTGCGGTTTTCTGCGATTTTTTCCATTCCCCGGTGCAAGTAACCTATTACCGGTTCGCAGTCAATACAGTCCTCACCGTCGAGGGTAACAATTAACCGCATAACCCCGTGCATAGAGGGGTGATGCGGGCCCATGTTCAGCACCATCGGTTCGGTTCTAGTTTCAATTCGTGCCATAAATTTTAGCGTTCTCCAGTTTGTAAAAATTTAAAATTGAACCGCGCACGATTGCTTTAGTTATGCTATGGTGTCCCAACGTGTAGGCACTTAGGCAATAAGATAAGATGTTTAGTTTTGTTGCACATATTCAATTATATTGATATTGAGATTGAACCACACAGCGGCGCCGGATTTTTTTAGGAATGTTGTCCCAAAAGGCTTAAAAATTGACCAGTAAAGACGCACAGACCAAATTTACCAATTTTACAGTTGTACACTGTTGAAGTTAATATCTCAATCCCCAATCACAAGCATAAGAAAATACTTACCTGTTCACTGTGCAACATACAAGTCGCTTTTAGTCAATATTATATTGTTACTTATGAACCCCGACTCTTTAAAATCGCTTGCTCCCGAAGAACTGGCATTTTCCCATATTCCAGTCTTACCAACTGAAGTAATCTCTGGTTTGGCGGTGCGTGCGGGTGGTCACTATTTAGATGCTACAGTTGGTGGTGGCGGTCATACTCGTTTGATTTTAAATTCGGCGCCTGATGTTAGAGTCACAGCATTAGACCAAGATGAAGAAGCTTTGGTCGCTGCACAAAAGGAACTGTCGGAGTTTGGGGACTCTGTAAAATTTATTCATACCAATTTTGCAGCTTTTAACTACCCACCTCTTAATTATGATGGAATTTTGGCTGACTTAGGTGTAAGTTCGCATCATCTCGATACACCCGAACGTGGTTTTAGTTTCCGTAAAGAAGCTAATTTAGATATGCGAATGAACCAAAAGCAATCTTTAACTGCTGCGGATATTATCAACCATTGGAGTGAAGCTGACATAGTTGATATTTTCTTTAAATATGGTGAAGAACGATTATCACGACGTATCGTTAGACGAATTATAGAAAAACGTCCATTTTACACAACTACACAATTAGCTGACACTATAGCATCTGCCGTACCAGCAAAATACCGTCACGGAAGAATTCATCCTGCCACCCGTGTTTTTCAAGCATTACGCATCGCAGTTAACGACGAATTGAAAGTTCTCGAAACCTTTTTAGCAAAGGCGCCTGATGGATTGGCGCCTAATGGTAGACTCGTAATAATTAGCTTTCACAGTCTCGAAGACCGTTTGGTAAAACATTCTCTACGCGAATCACCTTTGTTACAAGTGGTAACGAAAAAGCCAATTATTGCTACTGAAGAAGAAATTATCAAAAATTCCCGTTCTCGTTCAGCTAAGTTACGAGTTGCTCAAAAAGTGCTGAGTGATGAGTGATGAGTGCTGAGTGCTGAGTATAGTGAAGAGCATAAAATGTCATTCTGAGCGTAGCGTAATGCGGAGCATTTGCCGCAGGCTAGAATCTAAAAGATATTGTGAAGTTATAGAGATGCTTCACTACGTTCAGCATGACACTCCAAACTCCAAACTCCGTTTCTCAGCACTCAGCACTCAGCACTCAGCACTCAGCACTTTTCACTCCTCTTGGTAATTCAACTTTAAAAGTTGAACCTTCTCCAAGTTGACTTTCAACAGTGATAGTTCCTAGCATTAGTTTGACAAGTTTGTCAACTATCGCAAGCCCTAAACCTGTACCTCCATGTGTACGGGAATAGGTTTGATTTACTTGTCGAAATTCTTGAAATATAAATTGAATATCGTTTTTAGAAATACCTATACCTGTGTCTCGCACTACTATTGCAATACGATTTTCAGATGCTTCATATACTTCAAGTATTACGCTACCTTTTTCGGTAAATTTAATAGCGTTATCGAGAAGGTTAACTAAAATTTGACGAACACGGTCGCTATCACCAATTATTGAGGGATTTTGTAACTGAACCTCAATTAATAATGATAATTTTTTGCGCTCTGCAAGGTGTTGTAGTTCTTGAGTAACCGTTTGAATGAGTTCAGCTAAGTTGAATTGTTGGGAGTTTAAACTTAACTTACCTGATTCTAACGCTGTAAAATCAAGGATATCTTCGATTAATGTTAGCAAATGCTTGGCATTATTGTATATTCGCTCTACCATGTTTTTTAACTGCGGCGCCAAAAGCTGATATGGTTGGCGTAGAAGCAGTTGAGCAAACCCTAATATTATATGCATGGGGGTACGCAGTTCATGCGACATCATCGCCATAAACTGTGACTTCAACCGTACAGTTTCTTGTAACTGTAAGTTTTCAGATTTGATTGCTTGCGCTTCTTCAGCTTGCTTACGCGCGCTAATATCACGTATCAACCAGTGAAAATGGATTTCGTCATCAAGATTTTTGACTGTGTTTACACTAATTGTCGCAGGAAATGTTTGACCGTTTTGTTTACAAAAAATAACTTCCCAGTCTTTAAGCGTTTGTTCTGATGGTAGTCTCTGTAACTGATGATGAAATGCATGATGTTGATGTTGGGGTAAAAAATCAATCAATGATCTATTTGCCCAGACATTGAGTGAGTGAATTTGTAATTGAAATAAATTAGCAGCAGCACGATTAGCATCTATGATATGGCCATCACGGTCAGTAATTAAATAAGCATCGGGAGCGAAGTCGAACAAATTGCGATAGCGCTGACGTTCAAGTTCTGCACTCTGATAACAGTTGGCTAATTGTTCTTTTTGATTTAGTAACTCATTGTGTGTAACTCGCAGTTCCTCTAAAGCATCGTGCAGTTGGTTAAAAGCTTGCACCAACAAACCTGGTTGTAGCACTGAGGGTTCAGCGAGACTTTGATTAAGTGTCTCCGTTCGTCGCTGCACTGCATTAATTTGTCGAGCAAATCTGTCCATAACTCACATACCGCTATTTCCCCTTCATTTAATATCGTAGTTGGTTAATCCAATGATTCGACTCTATCTACAGTCAAGCTATTGCCAGTACTTTAGGGTAGAAAATTTTTGTATACCAGAATTAAACTTTGTTGCTGACTACTACTTTGGGTAATTCGACGCAAAAAGTAGAACCTTCACCGATTTTACTATTAACAGAGATATTACCTTGCATTAACCTAACTAAATGGTTTACGATTGCTAGCCCCATTCCAGTACCATTGTATTTGCGTACAGTCGTTTGGTTGATTTGCCGAAACGCTTGAAAAATATATTTTAAATCTGTTTCGTCAATTCCAATTCCGGTATCTTGAACACAAATTGATATTTTGTTTTGTGGTAGTTCTTTGACGTGAATATCTACACTGCCTTTATCTGTAAATTTAATTGCATTAGAAACTAAGTTAACTAAGATTTGCTTGACTCGAATGCTGTCGTTAATAACAAAATTATCTTGTAATTCCAGATTTAAATTGATTGCTAAATTTTTTGTTTGTGCGATTGGACGCAGTTCATTAATAGTTGATATTATTAATTCAGGGAAATTAAATTGTTGTAATTGTAACTGTAATCGATTGGACTCTAATTTAGAAACATCTAGCATATCTTCGATTAAATTTAATAATAGTTTGCCATTATTAATAATTCTTTCTATCATCATCGAGCAATTTGATGAAGACTGCTTTTGAACTTGACGCTGAAGTAAACTTGCAAAACCTAAAATTGCATGTAATGGTGTGCGTAATTCATGAGATATTATTGACATAAATTGCGATTTCAATTTGGCAGATTCTTCGAGTTGCAAATTTTGCACTTCTACTGCACGCAATTTTTCTTCCGTTTGCTTACGCTCTGTAATATCTCGTAACATCCAGCGCCAACCTTGAACCTCATCATTTTCGTTTTTGACTGTAGTTGTACTGATAGAAACGTCAATTATACTACCTCTGCGTGGTTGTACACGAGTTTCCCATTCCGAAATTCGCTCGCACTCATGCAGTCGCAATATTAAAGAACGAAATGCCCGACGTTCAGATTCTGCTATAAAATTAACCAAAACTTTGCCTTCAAGGAAATGCTTGGGGATATTAAGCATTTCAGCGGCAGCATTGTTTGCCTTTTGGATTTTTCCGTCGGTATTAGTAACTATATATCCATCTGGCGCCAAGTCAAAAAGCTCTTGGTAACGTTCTCGTTCTTGAGCAAGTGAAAAATGTGCCTCTGCTAAACTTTGATTTTGTGCCCGTAATTCTTCATCTGCTACTTGCAACTCTTCTAAAGCAACATGAAGTTCCTCAACAGCTTGGACTAACAAATCTTGTTCGTGCAAAGGCGATTCATTAATGTGTTGATTGATTTTTTGTGTATTTTTGTATACTTTTTGTATTTTTTGATGAAAATCATGCATAAATATAACCTAAATCACCCCCAACATCTATAAAGTTATTAATAGTAGTGTTTTAATATATCTATCTGTAGAGGAAGTTATGTAGTCATTGTACGTATATTAATCATCTAATTTTTCGCGCTCTTCCATAAGCAGTATTACTCCTTGAATATCTGTTCCTGTACGTCGTAGCGGGGTGCAGATGACATGGCACTGTATCAGGCGCCCCCGACGGTTTCTAGCATCAAGTAAAATTTCGTAATAATCAGACTTTCCAGCAAAGATTTCGCGTATTGGTATTCTCAGGGGTTCGAGCGGTAAACCAATATCTAAGCTCATAAAGTGTTGTAACAAAACTTCATCGTTACGCAAACCCCATAAATCCTCTGCTTTGCGGTTCCAAATTAGAATATGAAAATCGGGGCTAAGAACAACCACACCCGCACGTAAACTGGTAAGTATCGACTCTAAAAAACTGTTAACGCGGTTGAGTTCTTCGCTGCGCTGACGTAATTCTTCGTTAATTGTCTGCAATTCTTCGTTAGTCGATTGCAGTTCTTCGTTCATGGTTTCGAGTTCTTCGTTCGTTGACTGAAGCTCTTCATTAGTAGTTTCAAGTTCTTCTACAGTCGATTGTAGTTCTTCGTTGGTTGTTTCTAATTCTTCATTTGTCGATTGGAGTTCTTCGTAAGCGGTTTCTAACTCTTGATTTGCATGTACTAATTCATTTTGTAACTGTTTGAAACGGGTAACGTCGGTAAATACAATTTTTACACCGACTAACTCAGCAGTATCACCATTTACCAATGGTATAATTTGTACATCAAAATATCTGATTTCTCGTTCCGAGTCAGGATGCTCAACATCTTTTAAAGTGATGCTACGGGCATTACTGCGAACTTGGTCGATACGCGAGCGTAACTCAACAGGACGGTAAGAAAGCTCTAAATCTTGTAAAGGGCGCCCGATATCGCGAAGATTGAGATTAAATATAGTTCTGGCTTGGTTATTGGCGAGTAATACAGAATTATTTAAATCAACTACAATTTGAGCAACTGGGTCAATTTCAAAAGCCGCTTCGTGAATACGAATTTGGTCAATCATTTCTGGGGCAGTTGGCTGATTATCAGAATTAGACATGCTTAAAAGCATATCGCGTAAGTTACCATTTACTACTTTGGTGAATAGTCGGCGCCGTAAATCTACTGGTGTAAATGAGTGGCTACGAGTCAACAACATTTCAGCTTTACCTAGAAACAGAAATCCACCATTATTAAGCGCGAAGTGAAAACGGTCAAGAATACGAGATTGTGTTTCGGTATTGAAATACATTAAAGTATTACGGCAAATCAGCAAATCGATTCTAGAGATTGGTGCATCCTGTACTAAATCATGGCGCCCAAAAATAACACAACGACGTAGTTCTTTAAGAACACTGTAGCGTCCATTAACGCGCTCAAAGTATTTTTCGAGTAAATTGTTAGGAATATCTTGTACATCTTTGGGATTGTAAATACCATGACGTGAATGATTAAGAGCTTCTGCATCCACATCTGTAGCAAAAACCTTAACGCGCCTAGAATATTCTTCCATACCAAGAGCTTCAGCAAGCAACATGGCAACAGTATAAGTTTCTTCTCCCGAAGCACAACCTGCACTCCAAACACGGATAGGTTTAGACACATGCTTACTGTTAATAATATTAGGAATAATTTCTGAAGCAATATACTGCCAAGCTTGTGGCTCTCGAAAAAAAGCGGTTACGTTTATCAATATAGTATTAAATAAATTTATAAACTCATCTGGGTGTACTTCCAAATAATCAAGATAATCATTGTAATTTTCTAAACCTATAACTTGCATTCGCTTACGTATACGGCGACTTAAACTAGTACGCTTATAGCCACTAAAATCGAAACCACGGTTACGACGAATGTACTCTAATAAAGCTTCTAAATCTGGTTCTTGTTCGGTAGAGGTCATAAAAAATCAATTGGCAACCAATTTTAATAAATTAGGAGCAATCTCCTTTAAAGGCAATATAAAATCTACACATCCAGTATTAATAGCATTAGATGGCATACTAAAAAATTGCGAAGTTGCTTCATCTTGGGCAATAACTTTACCACCTGCACGTTTTACAGCCATAACTCCATCTTTGCCGTCTGCATCCATACCAGTTAAGACTATAGCAATAACACGTTCTTGAAAACTATTAGCTGCTGACTCAAACAATATATCCGCAGCAGGACGCACATGACGTACTTTTTCGGCGTTTGATAAAGATAGCGTCGCATCAGGGTTAACAACTAAGTGCCAATTAGGAGGCGCCACATACACTACTCCAGGAGTTAAGATATCTAAGTCAGTCGCTTGTTTAACCAACAAAGGTGTACGTCGGTCAAGAATTTCGGCGAGATAACTCTGATAATTTGGGTCAAGATGCTGCACTATCGCGATAGGTGTAGCAAAGTTTGCTGGTAAATTTGATAAAATTGTACTCACAGCTTTAATTCCACCGGCAGACGCTGCTAGCACCACTAAGTAGTGGTTACTCATTTGTTGATTTTCGATTATTAGACGGTTGATTAAAGGAGTTTACGATTTCTTCTTCTTGGGTGCCACCATTTTGAATAAGTACACTACGAATAACTTCAGCGCGCGCTTCGGTGTCAAATGCATCTTGTTCCAAACGTTGTGCGGATAAATTTTGGTTACGGTCTCGCATCCTTTTAGACATACGACGAGCTAGCGATGCTTTTTCTTCTAAAGCCCGAAATGCAATCCATAAAGCATCTTCTAGTGCATCAGATTGCTTCGCGAGTAAAGTCTCTGGAGAATAAGCATGACCAATACGGCATCGAAAACGAAACATACCTTTTTCTTGTAGTTCCCAAAGATTACCGCCACAATCTGGACAACTATACCCCGAAGGATTGCCAGGTTTATCGTCTGAGTGAAGCCTTGTTACACTAAATTCTGCCATATCAGATTCGTAATTCATTAATTCGGGAACATGCTGTTGATTTTTCGTTTCGACTGGTGTATTTACTAAATCTACTAGTAAAGATGGAATCGACGATAAAGGTACAATATGGTCGATGTCGTCAACATTCTCAATTGCGCTGCTCGGCATTCCACTATATAATGCGTCCGAAGGGTCTTGAACGACAGCTAAACCACCTCTTATTTTTACCGCCGCTAATCCAGCAGTACCATCATCAAGCGCACCAGTTAATATCACACCTATTACTCTGCCATCGTAAGCGCGCGCTGCGGTGCGAAACGTTGGGTCAATAGCTGGACGATGATTATTTTCTTTTGGTCCACGAACTAAATTAACGTAACCAGATTTTACGAGTAAGTGATAACCCGGTGGCGCCACATAAACATGCCCCGGTTCTATGACTTCTCCGTCTTTAGGATGATGCGCTGGTAAACGTTTAGCTCGGTTAAGAATTCTAGGTAATACACTAGTACCTTCAGAAGGCACATGAAGAATTACAAATATAATAGCATTGAGGTCAGACGGTAAATTCTTTACTAAATAAGTAAGTGCTTCAACTCCTCCTGCCGATGCTCCGACAACGATTATATCGTGATTGGGCATTATGTTATTTCTCCTTTACAGCAATGTGTTTAAAATTCAACAACACTGCTTACAAAAAGTTAGCAGAATACGGCTAGCTTAACCACCTAGCTCAAAGGTGATTTTTACAAACCAGGTCATCTACCAAAAGTTATAAATTATAATTATTACAAGATTTTAATTCTTGTAAACCAAGAATCCATTTATTGCGTCAAAGAGCGCTTCTGGTTCATCTGCACGAATTAAATGACTACTATTCTCAAAAATTCTTAAATCAGAGTTTTTAATACCTTGAGCAATTTCTTCTGAAAATTCAGGAGCGCATATCCAATCATGGCGCCCACCGATTACTAATGTCGGAGCAATAATCTTGTATAATTGGTCACGTACATCGTAAGTTCGTAGAAATCCACCAAATGCTTCATTAATAGCATCTATTGAGAGAATTTTATTATCCCAAACCTTTACAGAAGTATTTGGGTCATGTTTGAGTGAATACATCGGCGCCAGAATTTTAAAATAGTCGCGCAATTGTTCTTCATTTTCAAAATTACCATCCCAAAGTCGCTGGGCAATCAAATTTTGTTCTTCAGTTCCACGTTCAGCTAAAATTTGCTTTGCCCGTTCCAAGAATTTATAACTCGCAGTGCTGACAATAATAATAAGATGCGAAACATTTTGTGGGTAACGAATAGCATACGATAGTCCCACCATACCACCATACGAAGTACCGATAACAACAATTTTGTCAAGTCCTAAATATTGACGCAAAGCTTCCATATCCTCGACATTATTATCGAGAGTGTAAGTTTCCTTGGCGCCGCGTTTAGAACGCCCTTGTCCACGGTGGTCAAAATATACTAGTTGCAGTCTACGTGCTAAAGCTGAAAAAGTCGGCTTGTAACCAGTATGGTCGGCGCCGGGGCCACCGTGAATTAAAAAAGCAGTAGGTTTTGTGTAGGTACGATTATTTTCAACTACTACACTACACCCTTCAACATCAAAGAATATTTCCGTGTCTCTAATTTTAGCAAACATTATTTTAACTCTTGTGGAACGGGCATCCTGCCCGTCTTAACATTTAGTATTTTTTGCCGAATACGAGCGACAATTTCGGGAGTTAATTCTGGTTCGGGATCAACTATTTCACGTTCAGCTAAAACTGCCTCAATTTCTTCTGGAGAAGCTTTTTTTGAATTTTGTAAAAACTGAGTAAAGGACTGCTTTTGCTCTTGTCTTTCTTCTATAGATGTTGCCCGAACTGAGTAATTTGAATAATTCATAACTAGTTACTTTTTGTAAAAAGAAAGTTGAATTTTACAGCCACTTAATATTAATTTACAATTGGGACGGGCAGGGATGCCCGTTCCACAAGAGATTTATCATGAGGCTTGGCGTTGCTTAATTCTTTCAGCGCTACCTGTAGGAATTGATGCAATGAGCTTTTGCGTATATTCTTGTTTGGGTTCGCGGTAAATTTCTTCGGCTCTACCTTCTTCGACAATTTGACCACGGTTCATGACCATAATTCTATCACTCATAAATTTGACTACGCTTAAATCGTGGGAAATAAATATATAAGTCAAGCCAAATTCTTCTTGCAGTTCTTTGAGCAAGTTTAATACCTGTGCTTGTACAGATACATCGAGTGCTGATACTGACTCATCGCAAATAATAAATTTAGGATTTAATGCCAGAGCGCGCGCTATACAAACCCGTTGCCGTTGTCCTCCAGAAAATTGGTGTGGGTAGCGGTTCATTGCGTCAGCACTCAGTCCAACTCGTTCGAGAAGGTATACTGCACGTTCGCGCTGTTCTTTTTTGCTTTTACCGATACTGTGAATTACTAACGGTTCCATTATTGCTTCCCCAACTTTCATGCGTGGGTCAAGGGCACTAAATGGATTTTGGAATACAATTTGCATTTGGCGCCGTAATTTTTGTAATTCTTCACCTTTGAGTACAGTAATATCGTTATTTTCAAAGATAATTTGTCCGCTAGTTGGTTCAATAAGTCGTAACAATGTACGAGCGAGCGTACTTTTTCCACATCCCGACTCACCCACAAGTCCCAAGGTTTCACCGCGTTTGATATCAAACGATACATCATTTACTGCCCAGAAGTAGCGTTTAGTACCGCCAAATACTCCTTTTATAGGAAAACCGACTTTAAGATTTTTGATTTGTACGAGTGCTGGTTCTTTCTCAAGGTTATCTAGGCGCCGATTAATTTCTTCAAAACTAATTTCAATAGGTTCTGAGGGTGATTTACCTTGAATAACCATTTCTCCTGTTGGTGTTTCTTCAACGCTCATATAGTCAGAAACGGTAAGAAGTTTCACAGGACGACTATTAAGTGTTGGACGACAAGCAACTAATCCTTTAGTATATGGATGCTGAGGATTGTTAAAAATTTGATTAGAGGCGCCTTGCTCAACGACATTACCTTTATACATTACAGCGATATTGTCAGCAACTTCAGATATTAAGCCTAAATCGTGAGTAATAAAAATCAACGCCATATCGCGCGTTTGTTGTAACTCGCGTAGCAAATCAATAATTGTTGCTTGCACAGTAACATCAAGCGCAGTAGTAGGTTCATCAGCAATTAATAATAACGGGTTACAAGAAATAGCCATAGCTATCATCACCCGTTGCAGTTGTCCCCCCGAAAGTTGATGGGGGTAACGTTGGAGCATTGAATCTTTGTGCAGGTTAACTAGCTCAGAAATTTTTTGAGCTTCCACAGATGAACCAGTTTGTTTTGCTGTTTCTAAATACTGCGCGCGTAACTGCTCATCGCTAGGGAGAAGCTTCACCTCTTGCAAACCAGCGATAGCTTTTTGTTTAGCTTCACCAGCAGAAATATTTTGGTGACGTAAAATAGCTTCAATAAGCTGATAACCAATAGTAAATACAGGATTAAGCGAACTCATCGGTTCTTGGAAAATCATCGCAATATCACCACCCCGGTAAAGCTGCATTTGCTTCGCAGGTAGTTCCACCAAGTTAACGGGTGGAGTATTTGGTTGAGGAGAAAACAAAATTTCACCGTTAGTTACCCGTCCCGGAGACTGTAACAAACCCATAACAGCAAACGAAGTAACAGACTTACCGCTTCCAGATTCTCCTACAATGCCGAGAGTTTCGCCACGACGCAGGTCAAACGATATATTATCAACAGCTTTGACGGTTCTACCATCTCCTGGAAACTCTACACGTAAGTTGCGAACGGATAATATAGTATCACTCATATAGTTGTGTATGAATATTAACTAAAAATTATTTGGATTTTAACACTACATTTGGCGATTGTATGTTAGACGCTGCTGATCCCCCCTAACCCCCCTTGATAAGGGGGGAATAAGAGTGCTACTTTAACCCCCTTTATTAAGCGGGGACAAAAGTACTTTAACCCCCCCTTATTAAGGCGGGGCAGGGGGGGATTTCAATTTGTGTGTACACTATAGTTAATAAAGGCAGCAACAAAAGCGAATATTATAACTACACTTTAAGCCGCTAGAATTTATGTTTTCGTTTACAAAACTTTATATTTAAATTACAGCATTGCTCCTTCAAGATACAAAAGCGATAATAGCAAGTGTCGTTATGGGAATATGGTGTATAAGAGGGATTTAGCTAATTGCATTACTTATGGATACAGACGCAGCATTACCTGAATATTAGACTTCGGTCTACTTCATTAAATATGTATCGAGTTCTGAATGCCAAGAAAATAAAGGCAGGGGGAGTTCCACACCAGTACTACTGGTTAAATAAACAGGTAGTACTATTAAAAGTCCCCGAAGGTATAAAATATTGATAGTAAGCGAAGCATCTAGGTAATCGTGATATACACTCCTGTGCTTGACTACGGGACTCATCACATATCAAGATACTTTTAAAAAGATTTGGCTTATTTTTGCATAACTTCCAAAGTCTGAGAAATATACGTAGGTAGAAGGCTAAACAGAGAATGGAAAAACATGAACTTCAAACAAACTGCTTTGCTTGGAATTTTAGTAGTAGGAATTGGAACGGTTAGTGCAGAGTCAGCAGGTGCAAGAAATCAAAGAGTAAAAACACCTGTAACCGCACCTTCAACTCAGATTACTCAATCTTCATCATATGTAATCGCTCAATTAACAGAAGCAAGCTCTCCAATTTATGGAATTTGGAAGCTCAAATTTAGCGTTAATGGAATTGTTCATGAAAGCGTTCTTGCGATGAATGGGTATTCGGGAGCAATGAGAACTAGGTATTTTGACCCAAATTTAAGACGGACGCAGGCTGTAGACCAAACAATCAGACTTAAGTCTTCATCGCAAGGGTTAGTTTTAGTGGGATATAATCCTGTTTACGCTGGAACTACCAGAAGACACCCTACTTACAATGCTGACAACTTTTTGATTTCTGTTCAGCCTAATGGTTCGAGAGCTATTTATACTTGTGATACTGCTAGGCAGTGTTCGGCTGTAGATATAGAAACTATTAAATAATCACATTTGTCTTACTACTTATTCAAAAAACCCCAGTGATTAATTAGCCGCTTATCGGAGTAAATTAATTTGTAACAATTTATTTGAATTTAATTTACGTATTATGAAGAATTTTACTGTTGCGGCGCCTGCATCACCAAGCTATTGTAACTGAAGCGTTAATCGTTTCAGGTGTCGATAGCAGATGCTCCACAATTACAGGTAATGGTGTCATGGATTTATCGTATCTTTAATTTCTAAAACGCTCTCCTGATGCTATAGTATCGCTATAGACAATTTAAAGATGATTCCACGGCTTTTTTCATGACGGAATTTTATTGCAATTTGTAACAAAGTCCTAATCAAGCTTGTGCATGACATTAAGCATTATTTAAAACTATGCAACATAAAATTTTATTTTGTTCTTGACATCGATTTGGTTTTATGATTATCGGTGAAAATATAACTGGCTTTGAGTTGTTATGTGCGCGCTCTTTGTAAATAGATGATTTATATTATTTATATTATTCATGACAAATAAACAGAGTTGGCTTTACAAGTTACTGGTATGCAGTCTGATATCCACTCATCAACCAGCGCAAGCCCAAATCACTCCTGATAACACTTTAGGGGCAGAAGGTTCTCGCCTGACACCTAATATTTTAATTAATGGTGCTTCTTCCGACCGGATTGATGGCGGCGCCGTTCGTGGCAGTAATCTTTTCCATAGCTTCACTGAATTTAATATTAAATTGGCAACGCAGCAGCAAATAGTGGAGATAGCGGAGATATCAATATTGCTGCTGGGAATATCACAATTGCTGGAGATGGAAGAAACTTAACAAGTAGTATTGCTACTTTCACTAGTAGTCAAGGCAATGCTGGGAAACTGACTCTAAATGCTAATGATATCAACATTACTAAGGGCGGTTCCGTTTTGGTTTCTACTGGCAGTACAGGTAACACAGGTGACTTGACAATTCAGGCGAGGAATTCAGTTAACATTACTGAAAATGGGAATTTAGCTCTTTCTGCACTAAGTTCAGGTTCAACGGGCAACTTGCGGATTGAAACAGGCACGCTCAAAATCGAAAATACAAATGGAATAGGCGCCTTTTCCAGTGGTTCAGGAAGTGCAGGCTCTATCTTCATTCAAGCAAAGAATGCATTTGAAGTAATTAATGGTCAAATTATTACAGGTGCCCTGCTTGAAAGTAAAAGTCGAAGTGATATTACTATCGACACAAAGCGATTCAATCTTACAAATAGCGCCGCATTGGTTACAAACACATTCGGTGCTGCTGATGCGGGCAACATTGTCATTCGAGCCAGTGAGTCAGCGTCAATGAGTGGTGTTTCACCATCTAATTCTCTATATGCAAATACTGAACCAGGTGGTAACGTCAGTATTAATGCTAACACTATCGATATTACAAACGGCGGACAAATTCTGACTTCAACAAGCAGTAGTGGACAAGCAGGTAATATCACTCTCAATGCCAAAAACGTTAACCTAGCTGGAATTGATAGCACTTACGCCCAACGACTTAACGAGTTTGGGCGCCCAATTGTGACGAGTATTAGCGAAGCTAGCGGATTGTATGCTAATACAACAGGAGAATCCTCTGGTAAAGGTGGTACTATTCGTGTCAACGCAGAAAGATTGAATATTCGTGACCGCGCAAGCATTTCTGTTGATAGTCGCGGTAGTGGTGTAGCTGGTGATATTAATGTTAATTCCCAGTCAGCACGACTAAGCGGCGCCAATATTGTTGCGGAAACAGCGTCTCAAGATGGCGGTAACATCAATATTGAAAATACAGATTTATTATTATTACGTCGAGGTAGCCTGATTTCAGCAACAGCAGCAGAAGGCGGTAACGGCGGTAATATTAAAATTAATGCTCAAGCAATTGTGGCAGTTCCCAAAGAAAACAGTCGTATCCGTGCAAACGCCGTTCGCGGAAACGGTGGAAACATCAATATCAACACTCTTGGAATTTTCGGTATTAAAACATCACCTTTTCCTCTAGAAGAAAGTGACATTACTGCTAGTTCCCAACTCGGTGTTCAAGGGCAAATTTCCATCACTCAACCTGATGTTGACCCCACCCAAGGAATAATTGAACTGCCAAATGAAGTTGTTGATGCCAGCAACCAAATAGGTCAAACCTGTCCCAGAGGTTCAAACGCCAAACCTTTGGGTGAGTTTGTTGTCACCGGACGCGGTAGTTTGCCACCTAACCCTCTGCAACCGCTAGCAGGTACAACTACCCCTACTCCACTAGCAACTTTGGATGGAAAATTCGCAAACAAACCATTCAACATACCTACCTCTACTCCACCCGAAGCAATTGTCGAAGCTCAAGGTTGGGTGAAAACTGCCGACGGTCAAGTTATACTTACTGCCTCTGCACCAGAAGCTACACCGTCTGCATCTCTAACAACTGCTATATGTTCTGTGTCTAAATAGCTACGAGTTATAAAATTAATAATTTTGTGGCGCCAGTACTACTGGTTACGTTAACCAGTAGTACCAAAAGTCAAGGGCAAAAATTAGAGAAACCTTTATTCCTCAGCAATTTACTCTACTTTACGTACTGTAAGTAGTTTATTAATTCATGTTTATGCGTAATTTTGCATAAGTATCCCCAGCCCAGAGGTATGTAGTTGTAGGAGCTAATTTAAATAATTCCCAAGGCTTGTAATAGACGAGAGTATAAATGCTCTCTCGTTCTCCAATGGGAATGTCCAAAATCTAACTACAATTACTAAAACTATGGTTGTCTCAATAAGAACACGACGTAAAGGTTTCGTTGGTTTATTTTTGACTGTAGTAGCAGCTGTAAGCATTTCTTCACTCTTCTTGTCATCACAAGCTTCTGCTTACCCAACAGCAAAGCAAAATTACCTTATAAGTAAGAACAACGTAGAAAAGCAGAATACTAATAAGTTGTTTGAGCAAGGTCTAGCTCTTGAAAGTGCAGGTGAGTATAAAAAAGCTGAAGCAATTTGGCGCCAAATTTTACAAGTCGAGCCAAAAAATTCTGAAGCTTACCTGAATTTAGGTAATAATCTTTACCACCAGCGTAAAATAGACCAAGCAATTGCTGCTTACCGCAAAACTATTGAAATTAATCCCAATTATGCTGATGCTTATAGTAATATCGGGATGATGTTGGGTATTCAAGGAAAATTAGATGATGCAGTTGTACATTTTAAAAAAGCTATTAAAATTGACCCTAATCATCGTTTAGCTAATACCGGAATAAGTATTGCGTTACGCTTGCAGAATAAGCTGGATGAAGCAGTTGTCGCTTATGGTAAAGCTATTGAACTTGACCCAGAAAATACTACTTTATATCTCGATTTAGGAGATATATTAGGCAGACAGAATAAGTTAGATGAAGCACTCACAGCTTACAGCAAAGCTACTGAAATTAATCCTGGGTCTTCTCAAGCATATGTTGGAGTCGGCAATATCTTGACTCAACAGAGAAAATGGGAAGAAGCTCAAACAGCTTACAACAAGGCAATTGAAATTGACCCTAAAAATGCTTATGCTTGGTCAAGCTTAAGTCATGGATTACGATTGAATAATAATCAGCAATCTGCTGTCAGCGCTGCTCGTCAAGCCATCAAACTTAATTCAAAATTAACTACTGCTTATAATGCTTTAGGCGCAGCATTAGGTTCACAGAATCAATTTGATGAAGCTATTTTTGCTTATCGACAAGCACTTGAATTAGACCCAAATAATTCTGATATTCGTACTAATTTAGCTGAAGCCTATTACTATCAAAACAAGTTTGATGAAGCATTTTCAACTGTGCAGGATTCAATTAAGCAAGATGGTAGTGCTTTTAGTTATGCCTTGCTGGGTAATATCTTACAAAAACAGAACAAGCTTGATGAAGCTATAGAAGCTTACCGTCAAGCTTTAAATCTTCCCAATGAATTAATTACCACAAGACCGGGAGAAACTGATTGGGTTCTTACCTACTCTCATGCAATGGCACATAATGGTTTGGGGCTAGTGCTAAAACAACAAGGAAAGCTAGAAGCAGCAATTAAAGAATTTGAGCTTGCAATTTCTGTTGATAGTGACTTTATGACTGCTAAAGAAAATCTTAAGCAAGCTCAACAACGTGCGAAGTTATAAGAGTTTATAAGTTCATGCGCCAAAAGCTTTAATGGATATACATTTCGCCGCGAGTACTATTGGTTAACGTTAACCAGTAGTACCAAAAAAAATATAGTATATAGTTATTACATTTACTACTACCCATACCCGCAAAATATGAGAAGTATATATAGCTAAAGCTTCTAGTTAAAGAAGTTTATATGTTGGGGTGGCAACTACGGGACGGCGCTGTAAAAGCTATTAATTTGATTGTAGGTTAAGTAACGCGCGCTTATGCTCAAATTTTATGTTGGGTGGAGGCTTTGCGGAACCCAACCTACGACTACGACTGGGTGCTAATTTACCGTAATGACTCTGTTGTTAATGATACATTGCACAGGAGATAATATTGTAATAGGTTTAATTTTCAGCACAAGGATAAAAATAATTTTTTAATTAATATGCCAGATAAAAAACAAAGTGGATGTGGATGTTCGAGTATTCCAATCTCAGTTATTTTACTGTTTTTAGGAGGTTGTTACTGGTGGTTTATACATTTAGGTAATTTAAATAAGATAGTTAGTTATGCAACTAGCTTTTTGCCGAATAATCAACCAGCGACTATTCCTGTTATAAAGGAGGCGCCAAGCACGTATGAACCCATTGCAAAGCTCCCACAGGCGCCAATTGTTACATCAACAAACTCACCACAAGCACCTACACCTATTAGTACGCCAACGAACATACCACAGGCGCCAGTTAGTACACCAACAACGAAACCACAAGCACCATTAGCTCAAACTCCTTGGGATAAAAAAGCTATTAGAGGAATTTATTTAAGTAGATATCAAGTTACCAATAATGCTGACGAGCAAACTATTCGTGAACGAGTTCGTTATTATCGCGCACAAGGAATTAATACGCTTATTCATGGAGTTTGGGGTAATGGCTGTACTATGTATAATAGCGAAGTGTTGCAGCAAACCCTTGGATTTAAAAGTTGTCCAAATCAGTTTCAAGATAAATGGTTAGATTGGATGATTGATGAGGCACATAAACAGGGGATGCAAGTTCATGCTTATTTTGAAAAGGGTATTAAAATAGATAAGAATAGTCCTATTTATGATATGGCTGTTTCTAAAAAGTGGCTTGTGCCTGGTGTTGATAAAACCTATGCTGGAATAGACCATTATGTTCTGGATGTGGAAGTTCCAGAGGTGGCTAATTTATTTAAGAAAATCTCTGTTGAATTTGTTCAGAAGTATTCAAATATTGATGCAGTGCAATGGGATGATTACTTAGGTTATCATGCTGAGTTGCCTGGTCAAGTTGACCGCACTGCTCATTTAACTAAGTTTGTGCAGGAAATGATAGCTGATATCAAAAAGGCTAATCCAAAGGTTAGTTTTGATATTTGTCATCATAACCCTTATTGGGCTAAACGTTATTTTGCTGCTGATTTACTTGCTTGGAAAGTTGATAGAATTTTTATTCAAGCTTACAATGATGCTAATTTTAAAGAAGAGTTGAATTATGCTCAAAATTATACTGGGGTGGCAATTACAGATTATCAGTTTAGTCGCTTGAAGGAGTTGATTGATAATAATAAAATTAAGAGTATTTTAGTTTTTCCTTTTTCTGGAAAGCCTGAAGAAACTGCTGCTAAGGTCAAGAGGATTATAAAATAATTAATGTTCTATGTCATTCCTTTGTGTCCTTTGTGACGAGCGTGGTTCTCTCCTCTCTGTGTACTCTGTGCCTAATAAGGTAAAAGTCTCAATTGTAGTAAAAGTCTCAATTGTAGGGTGGGCAGTGCCCACCTTACTTTTAGGACGGCTGGGGACAGCCGTTCCACAAGATGTTCCACAAGAATACTCAGTACTCAGCACTCAGCACTTTCAACTTAAACTTTTACTTCATTCGCAAAGTTAGCCCAGCGGACGAAGTGGAAGGCGCCTGCGACGGAACCCCATGCGTGTTCATCGGTTTCAAAGTCTCGTCCTCGGTCTAGGCTGAAAAATTCTTTTTCACTAATTTCAAATTCGTTGTCTAGATAGGTTTTTTTGCCGTCACGTTCGACTACACAACCTTTGCCTGGTTCGACTTTGCCTTTAAAGCTTGTACCTGTCCACTCAACTATCATGTTGCAACCGGGCATTTTTACGAGTTCGTCTTGTGTTAATGATTGTAAACGTTCGGGTTCGCGCGAGGCGCCGTAATATTTTTCTTCGTTTTTAAGGGTATAGTGTTCAATCTGAATATGGTTATCAGATGGTATTAACTTCATTACGCGCATTCGGTAAGGTTGATTAAGCGCAAAATGATAAGCTTGTTCAAGAAACAGTGTAACTCCAGATAAAAGTTCTTGGGGCAAAGGGCGGATGCATACACGGATGTGAGCAAAAAAAGGTGGGTTTTCGTAAGCTTGTTCTTGGTTACTAAAGTCCGCTGCCATCAAGCGCGCTAAAGATGCAACATCTGTAGAATGTGTCATTATGCCAGTTTTGGATAATCTAATCGGGTCAAAATTGATTCATACTGCTACTTTTATTGTAGAGCTTGTAGCAACTTCCAGGGCAGGAGAATTTTTGCTTTGATGCCGTCATTGACTATATATAGTTAAAAATAAGGAAAATTCATTATGCGTCGTTTAAGTGTTATTGCTGCCTTAACTTTATCTTTAATATCAACTTCTTCTGTACTGGCACAAACTAAAAAACCACAGTCACCTGATAAGTTTCCTCCAAACCCTTTAGAAATAAGAGTTTCTGACCCATTACTACCCGCGCGCAAGCTCGACCAACAACCTTTAACTCCTAGTGAACAACAGCAGTTAGAAGCAGCACTAAATAATCTTAACCAAGAAGCTATTGCCAAACTTCAAGCAGGTAATAGAGAAGAAGCTTTTGATACTTGGAACCGAGAGTTACGTTTACGTAGATATTTAGGAAATTTAGCAGAAGTAGAAGCTTTGTCAAGAGTTGGTGAAATTGCTTGGCGAGAAAATGACCGTCCACAAGTACAATATATTACACAACGGTTACAGTCGATTCAAAAACCGAAGAAATCACAACCTGTTACTGACTTAGAGGTACTACGCGCGCTAGGTCAAGCTTACCAAAATGTACGGGCGCCTAAACTCGCAATTGAAGTTTACAACCAAGTGCTAACACAAGTACGACAACAGCAAAATACTACAGCAGAATTAGAAACTTTAACTACAATTGCGTCAATTCACATGAGTTGGTTTGATTATGTTCAAGCAGCAACGACTTATGAGCAATTGTTGAGTTTAGCTTCAACTAGAGGTGACCGAGCTAACGAAATAACATATTTAGAACAGCTAGCTTATATATATGACCAAGCAAGACTACCGCAGCAGTCAGTTACTGTTCGTAACAAACTAGCAGCAATTTACACGAAAGATAATAATTTAGCAGAACTGCCGACATTAAAGATGGCTATAGGTAATAGTTACGAAGCTTTAGCGAAACAAGACCCTAGTCAATTAGAGAATGCATTTCAAAATTACCAACAAGCTTACACCATCGCTTGGGAACAAGAGCAATTCGTGCGCGCGGGTGAAGCGTTACAAAAGTTAGTAGCACTATACCGCTCGCAAGGGCAAATCGATGAAGCACTGCAAACGAGCCAAATTTTACTCCAAAGCGAAGAACTCGCTGGTAATTTCTATGGGATGATGACCACTTACGACCAAATTGGACAAATGCACTTGCAGCGTAAACAGTTTCCTCAAGCACGGAATGCTTTTGAAGAAGGACTCAAAATAGCTCGACAGCTACAATACGAAGATGGTTACTTCTCTGAGCAAATTCAAAAAATCCCAACGAATTGAAGACGTAAATGTAACAACACCCAGACAAAAGCTATTTTTTCTGTATATGAAGCAACCTTTTTTACGCCATTAACCGTATTTACTCGGAATAGTTCGTCGTGTAATATTCTCTAGTGCAACATTTGTAGTTATTGCAATTGGGCTATTGAGTAAATGGAGAGGAATGTGAACAGACCTTCATACGTTTTTATTGATCGCGGTGTAGAGGATTACCAAACCCTACTAGAAAATGTCAAGTCTGGCTATCAAGTTATCCTGCTAGATAGAGAGCGCGACGGCATTGCTCAGATTAGCGAAGTTTTGCAAAGCAGCCAAGAGGTTGCATCCGTCCATTTAGTAGCACACGGCAGCCCAGGTTGCTTATATCTAGGTAATACTCGGCTCGATTTCAACAGCTTGCGGCAATATGCAGGTTATTTGCTTTCTTGGCGCCTTTCCCTTGCTCAATGCGCTGACATTCTTATCTACGGTTGCCGTGTTGCTTCCAAGGGATGTACCGATATTTTAAAACCCCTGCACGCATTGACGGGAGCAAGTATCGCTGCATCAAGTCAAGAAGTCGGTAAAGGCAAATGGGAACTTGATAAACAAATTGGCGATGTTACCGCAGCCTTGGCATTTACGTCCCAAGTACAACAAAGTTATGCAGGTACTCTTAGTGCTGCTTTTGCCCTTAGCAACAACACTCTAATTTCTTTTGATACTGGAAATCCCAGTAATAATACTAGTACTATCCCAATTACTGGTTTAGGGACAGATAGCCTATTAAGTATAGACTTTAGACCCCAAAACGGGAAGTTGTATGGAATTGCTGCTGATGGTGCGGGTGGTGTCAAACTTTACGTTATCAGTATTCAGACCGGAGCAGCTACTCAAGTTGGAACATCAGCCTCATTCGTCGATGCTAGTGGGGCGCCCATTGCCATCAACAGAAATGCCAGCTTTGGGATTGATTTCAACCCAACCGTAGATCGTATTCGCGTTGTAAATTCCGATGGTTTAAACTTCCGCATTAACCCAAATAATGGGGCAGCAGTTGATGGCAACGCGACTGCAGCAGGGAACCAACTAGACGCTAATATCAGCGGTGGTACTACTACAGTTGATGCCACTGCCTACACGAACAATGTTCCTAATGCTACGGTAACTACACAATATACCCTGGATGCAAATAGGAACGCGCTATTTATCCAGAACCCACCTAATAATGGTACTCAAACGTCAGTACTGCCAATAACTCTAGGTGGCGCCCCATTAGACTTTACAGCTGCCAATGGGTTTGACATTCCATCAGGCGTGAATGTCACTACATCGAATGCTCCAGCTACTGGACAGGCATTTAGCGCCCTCACTGTTGGTGGTCGGACTGGGCTATATGGGATTGAACTATCTACTGGTGTTGCCACGTTAATTGGGGCGATTGGTTCGGGTACAGTTCCAGTCCAAGGCTTCGCAGTTCAAAGTTCGGCTGTTGCTAATAGTACACCGCTCATCGGAATCAATAGATCGGGACAATTACTCCGCTTTAATAGTGCTACACCCGGTACAGCTACCAGTGTGGCAATTACTGGACTAGTTACAAGCGAGACGCTGGTAGGTATTGATTTTCGTCCAGCAACAGGGCAACTATTCGGCTTAGGTGTCAACAGTACCAACGGTTCGAGTAGTTTGTACATTATTGATCCACAAACAGGAGCCGCTACAACAGTTGGTACAGTTACTGATGCCGCAGGTAGTCCAGTTTCATTGGCAGGTAGTACTCAGTTTGGTATCGACTTTAATCCGACCGTAGATCGCATCCGCATCGTCACCAACACCGGATTAAACTTTCGCGTCAATCCCAACAATGGCGCCTTCGTTGATGGGGATACTGTGACAGCAGGCACTCAGCCAGATGGCAGAATTAATGGCAGTACTACTACAGTCGATGCCACTGCTTACACTAATAGCTTTGGTGGTGCTACTGTTACAACCCAATACACGTTGGATGCAAACAGCGACAGGCTATTTATCCAAAACCCACCCAACAATGGTACTCAGACAATACCATTGGCAGTAACTCTTAACGGTAGCCCACTTAATTTTGATGCCGTTAACGGCTTTGATATTCCTTCTACCGTGCGGACAACTGCATCAAATGCACCGACATCCGGACTAGGTTTCGCAGCTTTAACGGTTGCTGGCGCCACTAATCTTTATACGATTGACCTCTTAACTGGTGCTGCAACCAATCTCGGCGCCATTGGTTCAGCTACAACGGGACTAATCGGCTTAACCGCTGCTGAAACCCCTATTAATCCCACCCTTTCTACCAACTTTGCCTCTAACGGCAGAGCAGTTACCGCAATTGGGGGTAATTCTCCAAGCTTCGTGCAGTTTTCCCTAACCAGAAAGGAAAACGCATCTGTTAACGAACTCGTTGCTTTCAATGTTGATGACGAGCTAGGTAGTATTAATGGCATTGCTCCTGGCGCCACAGGTTATCTCGAAGCTGCTATAGCCCGCTCGCGCGTTATTTTCTCTACAATTGCTAACAATCCTAACGGTTTTGGAAACGGACAATCGAGCATTCTAGATTTTGGCGCAAATGCACGTTTCTCTACCTTTTTAATCCAAAACGGTAGCCTTGATGGGTTACGAGCAGGACAAGTACCAAACAGTAGCGTTATTTTCAGCAATCAAACTTCGCTACGGGTAAGTAACGCGATTGCCACTGGCGCCACCTTCAGCTTTGAGGACAACCCCAGTAACAACAGTGTCTTCAATGACGCAGTGGTACAGGTAGGTTTGGTTAATCAAGGCGCCGCAGTAGTATCAGCTTTACAAAGTCAGGGACAAGGAGAATTGCTCGATTTGCGTTCTCTCACAGGACAAGTTAATGCCACTTTTACTATCAATCGCGAAGCAGCGTTCGATAATTCCGTTGGGTTCTATCGTGTCGTAAATCGGGACGGAGGAATAGATACTAATGGCGATGGAACGACGGATATTCTGCCGGGAACAGCAGGTTACACCCAAGCAGCTATAAATAATCGCGTAGCTTCTATTGACTTGAGGGTGGGGAACCAACAGACAGCGAATATTACAGGACAGTTTACGGGTGGCTCTATTTACGTTCCCTTCTTAATTGCAAACGGAACAGTGGCTGAAGTTGTCAGCGGGCAGAAGTTAAATGACGTGTACTTGCCGTTTTTAGGAGCGAATGCCGATAGAGTCGATCATGTTCGTCTATTAGGCAATAATACCTTTGGCTTCGAGGATTTGTCAGGTGGAGGGGACAGGGACTTCAATGATGTCATTGTTCAAGTCAATTTCTCTAACAACGCCTAGTAGTTCATGTCATGTCGTTCGTTGTAGGGTGGGCACTGCCCACCTTACTATCAGCTACTTGTTCAAAATTTCGTAGAGTTTGTCTTCAAATTTTTGCATACAAGCAGGCCAGTCAAATTCAAGGATACCAGAGCGCGCTTGTTGTTTCATTTGTGCTTTTAACTCTGGGTTAGAGAGAATGGTAATTACTTTGTTGGCAAAGTCTACGGGGTCATTTGCTTCTGCAAGAAAACCATTAACTCCTGGGGTTACTTGTTCGGATGTTGAGGGAGCTTTTGCTAAAACAATGGGTGTTCCCGATGCGAGTGCTTCGTTGTTGGAGGTACAAAAGTTTTCGGTAGTTGATGGGTTGACAAATACATCCGCACGCGTGTACCATCCTAGTAATTCGGCGCCGTATGATTCACCCCAAATGGTGATACCATCGTACTTTTCTGCTAGGGTGCGAACTTCTTCGTCTAATGGACCACTACCAATTATTACCAAATGAACATCGGGAATTTTTGCAGCTACATATGGGAATGCTTCAATAAGTTGGGTGACGTTCTTTTCTGCGGTAATTCTACCGACGAATAATAATGTGGGTCGTTTGTCGTCGGGTATGGGGTCATGAACAATATTTGCAGGTTGAAACTTTTGACAGTCAACACCCTGATATGGTACATATTCGCTGCGCTGTGATTTAAATTCTTGGTAGCGAGCTAACTGTTCGCGCGAAGGGAAAAAATTATAATCGTAAACTTCGCTAAATTTCTTAATAGTTATTGGTAGAATTGGGCGTACTAAGTTAAAGAATTTATCACCTAAGTAATATTTGATATAAGCGACTATATCAGTATGGAATAATGAGACTGTTGGTGTACCTGTTAACTTACCATATTCGGCGCCTATAGGACGACCATAACCTTGAAGATATAGCGAATAAAACCCTCGTAATTGTGCAGCTTCTTCAATTATTACAACATCAGGTTTAAATTCTTTTAATAACTCCGTATCGCTCCAATACCGATAATTTAACGGTTGAGGAAGTGATTTATAAAATATGAGTGGTTGAGTAGGAAAAGCATAATGTGAAAAATTAGGGAAAGATTTTATATCATCGAGTCCCGGCATTGAACGCTTAGATAACTTTTTGGGATATTTATCATTACACTCTGGATGTATAAGAAAAACACTATGTCCTTGCTTAAGTAACCAATGAACTCGATGGTGTACACCAATTGAAACTCCCGTTAAAAAAGGAGCATACAAACTGGTAATTATTGCAATTCTAAGTGGTCGCTTATTCATAGTATTAACGTTATTCATATATCAACAATTTTTCCGTGTATAAATATAACGTAGGTTGGGTGGAGGAACGGAACTCAACCTACAACTCTAAATTTCGGTGTATAAATATAACCATTACGTAATTACGTAAGGTGGGCAATGCCCACCCTACAGATATGCTAATAGTTAATTTAAATATCAATTGAATTATTAGCAACAATATTTATATTTTTCTAAATTTATATAGTTACTGATTAACTTTTTATGTCTCCTTTGCAATACGTTTATCCAATAAAAGTATATTCAACCACAGAAATAATATTTTGATAAGTTAAATTAGCTATTAAACTCAATCAATTCATAACTTTTCGCTTCAATCAAACAAATATTTATGACAACCATCGCTGGAAAAAACGTACTCTTGACAGGCGCCTCTGGAGGTATCGGTGTATATATAGCGCGTGCATTAGCCAAACAAGGAGCTAATGTTATCTGCGTAGCGCGTTCAGAAGCTGCACTCTCTTCATTAGTTACAGAGATAAAACTAAGTGGTGGTAAAGCAACTAGTTTTTCATTTGATATTAGTAAACTCGAAGAATTACCTAACTTAATCGAGCAAATTACTCAAACTGTCGGGGGAGTCGATATTTTGATTAATAACGCTGCTATCGAGAAATACTCTGCATTTCAGAATTATTCGTTAGATGATATTCGTTCGATTTTAACAACAAATTTAATGGCTGGAATAGAGTTGACGCGGTTATTACTACCTGGAATGATAGCGCGTGATAGCGGTCATGTAGTCAATATATCTTCAGGTTCAGGTAAAAAAGGGGCGCCATATAACAGCATTTACTCAGCGACTAAAGCTGGGTTAATTATGTGGACAGATTCTTTACGTCAAGAACTAGCGGGTAGCAATGTTCGTGCAACAGTAGTTTGTCCTGGATATACGAATGCGGGAATGTTTTTAGCATTTGGTTTATCTGCACCAAAAATGGCGCGCGTTTCTGAGCCAACCGATGTAGCGAATGCAATATTACACGCAATTGAAAAAAATTATGGTGAAGTCATGCTAGATGGCTTTTTGACTAAAATACTTTTTGCGTATATACAGCTTGTTCCTGATTTTGGTGACAGACTCTATAGATGGATTGGTTTAACTAAACTCAATCAAACATGTGCTACTAACCGGATGGGAACTAAAGGTTAAAAAGCATATGAACAATAATCATTATGATGTAATTATTGTTGGTACAGGCGCCGGTGGAGCTACTTTAGCATATCAACTGGCGCCAAGCGGCAAAAAAATTTTAGTACTCGAACGTGGTGATTTTTTACCAAGAGAAAAAGCAAACTGGAATCCGCAACAAGTTTTACAAGCATCTATTTACCGTAATGCTGAGAATTGGAGTGACAAACACGGTAAACCTATCAACACCAATACACATTATTATGTAGGTGGAAATACCAAGTTTTACGGTGGCGCCTTATTTAGATTCCGTGAAAAAGATTTTGAGCAAGTTACTCACCACGATGGTGTTTCTCCAGAGTGGATATTGAAATATCGTGACTTGGCACCTTATTATACGATTGCAGAAAAACTCTATGAAGTACATGGACAGAGCGGTTTAGACCCTACTGAACCATTACAAGAAGCTTACCCCTTTCCTGCTATTACCCATGAACCTCATATTCAAGCTATCTATGAGCGTTTAAAAGATAAAAACTTTCATCCTTTTTATTTACCTCTATCAATCAAACTTAATCAAACCAATTCCTTACTAAGTGCTTGTATTCGCTGTGATACATGCGATGGTTTTCCGTGTTTTCTCAACGCCAAAGCTGACGCGGATATTAACTGTATGCGTCCAGCAATGAAACATTCAAATGTAACTTTAATAACTCGTGCAAAAGTTTCACACTTACATACTAGTGCATCCGGGAAAGAAGTTACTGGTGTTAATGTAGAAGTTGCTGGAAAACCAAGATATTACTCAGCTAATATAATTGTACTTGCTTGCGGCGCCGTTAATAGTGCGATTTTGCTGTTAAAATCTGCTAACCACCAACACCCCAATGGGTTAGCGAATAGCTCAGGTTTGGTTGGACGGAATTACATGGCACATAAGTTTGGAGTCGTTTTAGCATTATCAACACAAGCGAATCCGACAGTATTTCAAAAAACAATGGGATTTAATGATTTTTATTGGGGTGAACAAGATTTTCCATACCCAATGGGTAGCGTACAGATGCTAGGTAACATTCATAAAGAAAGAGTACTTGCCAATGCTTCATTTCTACCTTGCTTTATAGCAGATAAAATTGCAAATCATTGTGTCCCTTGGTTACTAATAACAGAAGACTTACCTGATTCTAATAATCGTGTTTATCTCAAAAATGACAAAATACGTTTGGACTATACCAGTAATAATAATAAAGCATTTAACCGTTTGATGAAACGCTGGATTGAAGTTTTAAAATCTATTAAGGACAGATATAAATTAAGACAATTATCTATATATCATGCCGAGAAAATGTCTATAAAAGAAGTCGGACATCAATGTGGTACATGTAGATTTGGGGAAGACCCTAAAACCTCTGTACTCGATATTAATTGCCGCACGCATGATATTGATAATTTATATATTGTAGATAGCAGCTTTTTCCCTTCAAGTACTGCAATAAATCCATCATTAACTATTATGGCAAATGCTTTGCGTGTAGGTGAGCATTTACTTACTAGATTGACATAAATATAGTAGCGAGTCGTATGGTGGGCAGTGCCCACCCTACAAATGCTAAAAGTATGAGTGCTGCTTTTTGTTATATGAGGTGTAGAATGATTTCCAATCGTTGAGATATATGTAACGTAGCAACTGCCATGTTCCTTCTGAGCCAAATTGACCTAGTTGTGCTAATCTAGATGCATGTTCGGACATTTTTGCTAAAGCAGATTCTGGTAATACTGCCATACAATACATTGCACACAGTAAAGATTTTTGTACTGATTCCATAACTTTATTATTCGTGAATAGGGTTGATAAACCTCTATCTTCAGAATAATCAGGAATACATAAACCGTTGAGGGCAACAGTGAAGTTATTAGTAGCGTTTACAATTAAATCTTCGATTGTTCTAGCTATTTGTTCGTCTTTTTCAATCTTGAAGCTGCCAATTCTGTCTCCTGGACAGTAAAAATGTCTTCTAGTTCCTTTTTCCATTGCGACTAATGGAACTCCACAAGCTGCTGCTTCTTCGTGTGTAATACCATATGTTTCTGTGTCTGAAGCGCTAACAAAGAAACCATGACGCAAACGAACAAAGTTATATAGCGTTGGTAAGAGGTGATTTGGCACTAGTCCTGTGACTGTTACGCTGTCTCCAAATCTTTTTTCTAACTCAGATGCAGCATATCCGGCGCCGATAAAGATAAAATGAACTTTATCTTTCATGCCTTTACACTGAAGCAACTGTTCGTAAACATTTATCAAAATTGAAATATTCTTCTCGTCGCTTAACCGACCAACGTATAAAATACATCTTTTAGATATTTTCTCTGGGTTCGTGGCAATGTCTATTAATGCCAAAGCGCTTTTATTAGAAAGCATTTCTAATTCGTGTGCGTAGTTGACTCGTTCGACAAAAGTCTCTACAGATGGTTGATAAACCTTAAACCGCGATAAATCACATCCTAATGGTAGCTCCCAAACAGGCGCCTTGATACAATATCTAGCTATATCCTCTGGCCGTGAAATAGTCACAGCATCACAACGGTTAACAAAAAGAGATACCTGTTGTTTGAGAAAAAATCTTAAAATATTAGCTAGAAGACCACCAATACCAACTAATGGGCTTTTTGGACATTCATCGCCTCTTCTAATAAAATCGTATGTTAGTTGTATTAAATTATGCGACCTTGAGTGTCTCAGATGGTTTACATACTTACTAACTTCTACTTCTAACTGTTTATACTTATCAGTAAATATAAGTTTGACTATCATTTTTACAGCTTTGACTATTAAATCTTGCAGTATTCCCAGTAATTCAAATAATCGAAAGAACAAAAACGCAGATAACCCAGATTGTAAATAAGTCCAAAATTTCAATAAGAATGTTATACTCAAGTATTTTAACTTAGTTGATGCATAAATACCCCCTCTGGCGCTTTCTATAATTATTTTTAATATAAATTTTGAATCTATAAGCTTATAAAAGTCCAAAATAATACTTTTAAGATAGTTTGGAAAATAAGTATCTACTTCTGTGAAGACTGTATTAATTAATTTTACTTTTTTACCTTTAGATTTCATAACTTTAGCAGCTATATAACCTGAAGTTTCGGTAGCTGTAAAAGTTCCAAATGTATGAATTATATCAGGATTCTCTTTTATAATATCTTGAATTATGCTGAGATGAATTGGAATTAAATCAACTAAGAAGGGGAAAACACTGGGTGGAGATAATGGAAAAAGCGCGCGAGTAGTAATATTAGGTTTACTTTGCTTAATAGTAACGTTAGAAAAGGGATGATATTGCTGTGTTTTTGTACCTAGACAGTAAACTATTAACTCAATATCAATATCTTTTGCTGATTGATTAATCCAGTCATTGACCATTTGTTGGAAACCAGTAGTACTACCTTCAACGGCGCCAGTCCCAAGATAATCAGCGCACATCACAACTTTGATTTTATTTGAATTCATAATTAATCACACTTTTATTAAAACATTCTCTCTTGTGGAGCGGGCATCCCTGCCCGCCTGAAATTTAGGAGACGGGCAAGGATGCCCATCCCACAAGATGCCCATCCCACAAGATGGTCTATGATGAAATAGATGGTCTATGATGAAATAGATGGTGTATGCCACTCAACTTTGATAGTTATAAGTTATGAGTACTTTCTACTCAGCACTCAGCACTCAGCACTTTATACCTTATTGCTGCTGTAACCATTGTTTGGTTAACTGCATACCCTCGTCGAGGTTGATTTTGGGTTGGTAGTTTAGAAGATTTTTCGCTTTGGCAATTGAGTAAGCGTAAGGACGAGTCATAAAGTCTACTGACTCTGGTAATATATCAGCTTCTTTACGGAAGAGTTTTTGTCCTTGGTGACGCAGTTGTAAGAATAGTTTGATTTCGTCTTTGGGTAGTGAAAATGGAGGCGCCAAGTTTACTGTTGCAGCCAAACGGGTAAAATATTCTTTCCAGGTGGTTTCACTTCCATCGGTGATGTTAAATATTTCGCCATATGGTTGTTTTTCGATGGCAAGAAATACAGCTTCCACAAGGTTATCTATATATACATGGTTCATTACACCCTTACCATCGTTGACGCAAGCGAACATATTTTGGCGCATCATTGTGACAGGACGAACTACCCAAGGTATACTGCCTGGGCCATATACATCTCCTGCACGAATGATAACTACCCCAAATGATGGGTCGTTAAATTTGAGAATGGCATCTTCTGCTTCAATTTTGGTTTGGCAGTAGGGATTATTATCACCCTTTAATTTGCCGTCTTCAGCGATGTTATTCAAGTAGTCGAACCCATACACTAAAACGCTCGACATGTGAATAAAAGTTTTAGCACCAGCTTTTTTCGCTGCACGTGCTAAAGTTACGGTACCATCGACGTTAACTTTCTGAAAGTCTTTAAGCTTACCTCCTTCTTTGGTAATTTCGGCTGCGTGTAAAACTATATCTACACCCTGACAAGCTTTTTCAAGGATTGCGGAGTCATTAATATCACCAGTAATTACGTCAATTCCTAGTTGGTTTTGTTTATTTTTATCTGGTGTTAATTGAAATCCCTTGACTTTCATTCCTCGCTGAATTGCGAGTTCTGCCGCACGCTGTCCGATACATTCGTTGATGCCAGTGATAAGTATGGTTTGATTCATAAAGAAGAGTGAGTTGTTAGAAGATATCGGCAGGGTCAGCTAGACGTAATTTGTTAATGGCTAAAATACCAGAGATGAGACACATTAAAATTGTGGAAACAAACACAATTACCGCATTTTGAAAGGTCATCATTATTGGTAATTTGGTTGTATCCATTGCAAAGTCATATAAGCCGAGAGAAAATATGAAGCCTGGAAGATAACCTAAAATAGCTAAGATTATTGCTTGCTGCAAAACTACCGTTAATAAATAATTATTCTCGTAACCAATAGCTTTTAAAGTCGCGTAAGCAACAAATTGGCTAGAAATATTGCTGTAAAGAATTTGATAGACTATTACTACCCCAACTACTGAACCCATTGTCAACATTAGGTTTAAAATAAAGCCTATAGGTGTTCTTGCAGCCCAATATTGCTTTTCGTAGCTATTAAATCCAAGTTTTGTGAAAACCCTGACATCACTAGGAAGGTTTTGACGTAGGTTTTTCAATGCTTTTTCGGGGTCGGCGCCTGGTTTTAGAGTAATTACACCTAAATCAATTCTATCAGATGGACGACTAGCAAAAATCCTTAAAAAGGTTGAGTCGCTAACAATTAAATTTCCATCAACTCCGAACGAAGGACCAATACTAAATAAACCTCCTACTCTAACTCGATAACCAGTAGAGTTATTGAAAGGAAAAACTTCTACCATCACTGGGTTAGCTTTGTCTTGGCTAAATTGAAGAGGAATATCACCAAAGTAAGGTCGTGAGTCTCTGTCAAAAAGTATCACATCAGGAATTTTTAATTTATCCATATTACCTTCAACTTCAGGAAGGTTAATTACGGATTTTCCTGGTTCTACTCCTATAACATATATTGGGTATTTTTCCCCAGTCAATTCGTTTCTAAATTTGGCAAACTCCAAATACATTGGACTGACTGATTCGACGGTATCAAATCCTAATGCTTGATATAAACGCGCGCGGGGAAAACTTTGATTTGATGTTAGTGCTTTATACTGAGAACTAACTAGGAATAAATCACCTTGTAAGCGTTGATGAACTGCGGTAGCGCTCGAATAAAGTGCGTCTTGAAAACCGAGTTGTACGAACATCAATAGTACAATAAATGCCATACCCGCAACAGCTACGGTGAAACGTCCTTTCTGCTGAATTAGCTGTAGCCAAGCTAGAGGAGTTTTAAAAACCATTGTTAGGAGTTAGGAGTTAGGAGTTGGGATTTGAATGGCAACATCAACTTGTAGATTGGTTAAGCTTGCTACTCTTTGACTGTCGATGGGGTTATCGAGCCGAATTTTTACTTCAACTACTCTCCGGTCTGTATCCGCAGAAGGATTGACGCTCAAAATACTTTGACGCTCTACTTGTAAACCAATCTCGCTAACGGTTCCTTGAATTGCACCGTTAAATGCTGTACTAGTAATTTTAGCTTTTTGTCCTATCTGAACTTTTTTAATGTCAGTTTGATAAACTTCTGCTGATACGTACATTTGTGATGTGGTACCAATTTCTGCAATTCCATCACTACCAATAACTTCTCCTGTTTTGGCATGAATTTTCAAAACTTTGGCACTAATAGGAGATTTGATGTAAGTTAATTCGTGTTCTGCTTTCGATTGAGTTGCGGCACTTGTTGCACTTTTTACTTCAGCAATAGCTAGTTGAACATCAGCAGGACGTACTTCGTTAAGACTCGCTAATTTTGCTTCTGCTTCCTTTATTTGGTCGTTAAGTGTATTGGTTGTGCGATTTAGACCAGCTTGAACTTCGCGAATTTGTTGAGTGATAGTTTGTGATTGTAATCGTTTATCGTCTGCTACAGATGCAGAAACGGCGCCTTGTCTATATAGCTGTTGGTATCTATTATTCTCAGTACGAGCATTATTTAACTGTGCTTGTAAACGGGCAATAGTAGCTTGTGTCGTTGCAATTTCGCCCCTAATAGTAGCCCGTAAGCGTGAAATTGTGGCTTTTTGAGCATTTATATCACTAATTTTGGCGCCTGATTTAGTTTGAACTAGTTTGGCACGTGCAACTTCCACTTTATCTAATGCTTGCTGAAATGCTGCTGATGTTCTGGCATATCCTTCCAGCCAACCAATAACTTGTCCTGCTCGTACAGCATCACCTTCTTTTACAAAAATTCTCTCAACTCTCACTCCACTTAATGAACTTGGCGCCGATAACTTTCTGACTTCACCTAATGGTTCAATACGACCTAATGCAGTAACAGCAACTCTAGCAGGAGTAGTTTTAACAGGTCGAACTACCTGTCTTTCACCTTGCGACATTACGTACCGCGTAACTGCATAAAAAGAGATGAGTGCCGCACTAATTCCCAGAGAAATAGCTAAAATTATCGGAACACGAGAACGAGGCTTCGTGTAAAACTGGCTGTCGTTATCTACAGTCATATTGTTTATTGTTCTCTATGTAAAGTACGCTGCATAATTATTGATGTGGCACAGGCATTGTGGCACAGGCATCCCTGCCTGTGTAACTTGTTATAAAATATACAATGTCAGGCAGGGATGCCTGACCCACAAGACAAATAACTGAGGTTTGCTATAAATGACTACAAATGTAGAGGCTTGTCGTCAATTAATAAAGCATTAATAGCAATAAGCTAATAAACCTATTTTTAAATATTGCAAACAATTTAAATATTGTCAAGCAAATGTAAAGTAAATGCCAAGCAAATGTTATTGGTATACCATTTCTTGTTGCAAGTATAAAGTTATCATGAATTACTTGATTGTAAAAACCATGTGTTTCATGAGATAATCAACAAATCATGGTAAACACTTGATCTAATACTCATTAGTTTACTTTATTCAGAAATCGCTTCACAAAGCGTTACGTTAATTACAGATTTTTTGCTGTAATTGCCAATATTTCTGATTAAAAGCAGTAATTATATTTCTGCTAATACAGTTATTTAACCAGCAAACAACTGTACAGTAGAATTTAAACATCAAAATAAACATAGAAACCTGGTTTCTCATAACTTAGCACTATGAAAGAAAAAGAATTATGCCTAAAGTGCTAGCAGTATTAATCGACCAAATAAACGTTGGCGCCAATCGTCGTCCAGTCAAGGATGACAAAGTAGTTGAGTTGATGCAATCAATTCGAGCCAACGGGTTGTTGAACCCAATTACAATTGACCAAAACTTTAATTTAATTGCGGGGTTACATCGACTCACAGCTTGTAAGATGCTTTCTTATAAGCATGTAGAGTGCAAAGTCGTAAGTTATGAAGATGCAGACCAAGCACGACTGGCAGAAATTGATGAGAATTTTATTCGTAATGAACTAGAACCTTTAGAGCGGTATGAACTCTGGTTAGAACGCGATAGAATTCTTGAGCGTATGGGTCTACGCTTCAAACCAGGGGATAACCAATACACAAAAAAGGGTGGTGAAACGGTTTCGCTACCTCCAAGAACAACATTGGAACTAGCCAGAGGGTTTGGATACAGCGAACGTTCTTTTCAACAAGGTAAACAAATCGCAAGAGATATTCACCCCGATGTCAAACAGAAAATTATCACGACTCCGTTCAAAAAAAGTCGTACCCTTCAACTCAAAATAGCCAGAATTGCTTATTATGAGCGAAATTGTGCCGAAATAGCAGAAAAAGCATTCTCTGAAGCAATGGCAAAAGGAGATAAAACCGAAGCAGAACATCAAGCTCAACTAGCAAAACAAGCTAGAGATAAACAAAAAGAACTACAGCTACAAGCACTCGAAGAAGCAGTATCAAACAAATCAACCACAAGCAGCAAAAACGATAAACCGATTATCAAACCTATCAGTAGTGTAGATACAGGTGAAAAATGGATGCTTCACAAGCATTTAGTTTACCGTGGCAAAACTACAGGCAAGCAGTTTATTAACTTATTACCATCAGATGCAGCACTCGCAATTGCCACCCTATCACCATTTTGGGAACATGATTATCTTATTAACGAAGCGCGTGTTGTCGCAGTATTACGTTCTCAAGGACACATCAATAATTTTTGTCGTAACAACAAAATGCCTTTCCAGTATGAATTAGTGCTTAATCAACTTTATATAAGTGTTTTTTCTCATCACACAATTACCAAGCCAGAGCCAACAATTTGTATCGAAGGTATCGAAGCAGCTATTAGTTATTTGTTAAACATGTACACAAATCCCAACAGTTTTGTGATATCTCCATTCATGGGGCATGGTGAAACACTCATTGCTTGTGAAAGGTTAGGACGTATTTGCTTTGTCGGTGATGAAAGTCCTGACTTAATTAATCGCGGAATCGCGCGGTGGCAAAAATTCACTAATAAACAAGCCAAAAAAACCAGCTTGTAACAGTAAGGTGGGCACTGCCCACCCTAGAAATTGTGTCTATATATAACCGAACAAACCTAAAGATATATCAATAAATAGTTACTAGATATACAGCTTTATTATCCTTAACATTCACATAATAACTATTACACATTTTTATAAAATTTATAAAACTCTTATCCGAAATTTTATATATGTGTTAGTGTTTGAAGTAATTGTAAAGCTCAAAACTAGATATAGCTATATACGCTCTTAGTGAAGAGGATGTAATTATGAACACGCGCGAATCCTAGAAACCGGGTTTCTTTATTGAAATCTTGCAAAAAATAATATTTTTGCATAGAAACCCGGTTTCTTACGCTCTGTGATTAATATCATTTTGTTTGAAGCTTGTAACAGGTGCTGGAGTAGTTTTACTATTTTGAATTCTAGATAGATGTACACCAATATATTAGGGATGTATGACATTATTTAACTTTGCCAAAAAAATGCCAATTGTAAATAGTTTATCACTATTCCAAAATCATTTACTTAGTGCAAGTTATTTTAGTTCGCTTAGTTATTGGATAACATTATCATTATTTATTATGTAGTAAATATAAAGTAGAATAGTTCGATAACTCTTCAATACAAAAATCTGTGTCACTTTTCAACCAAATGGTATTACAATTGCTGTTAGATTAAATTTAAACAGCGTTAAAAGTTAGTCGTCATTAGTTATGAATTTTTACTTATTAATTATTACTTATTAGTAAGTAACATTAACAAATGACCTTCTGTTGACGCGAAAAACTTTGGTCATTGCAAATAAATAGCTGCTGTAAGAAACAGATAGCTCGTTTTTGGTTGGTAACAGACATTACCAATTTATTATCAACACTACCAAAGATTAGCCTATGTCTGCTTCTTGGATAGATACAGCCTTATCACAGTTAAACGACGAAATAAGTAATTGTGAAAAGGTATTGTTCAAGTTTATTGAGGATAAAAAGAGGATGACAGCTCAAACTACGCCGATACATTTAAACAGAAAGCTGCAAGATAATCCTATTGCTATTATCGGCATGGCTAGTCTGTTTCCACAGGCAAGAACTCTGCGCGAGTACTGGGAAAATATTATTAATAAAGTTGACTGTATTACTGATATTCCAGATTCACATTGGAATGTCGAAGATTATTATGACCCGAATCCGCGCACAACAGAAGACAAAACTTATTGTAAACGCGGTGGTTTTATTCCTTATGTTGATTTTAACCCGATGGAATTTGGGCTACCGCCAAATATCCTCGAAGTAACTGATGTTTCGCAGTTATTAAGTTTGCTAGTAGCCAAAGAAGCGATGGAAGACGCGGGTTATAGCACATCCCGTGAATTTAACCGCGATAACGTTGGAGTAATACTCGGTGTTGCTGCCTCAAAACAACTTGCAACTCCTTTAGCCGCGCGTTTGGAATATCCTGTATGGGAAAGGGTACTCAAAAGTAGCGGGTTATCTGAAGAAGATACGCAAAAAATCATCGAAAAGTTTAAAAGTGCTTACATCAAGTGGGATGAAAACGCTTTTCCTGGAATGTTAGCCAATGTTGTAGCTGGACGCATTGCTAACCGTCTTAACTTTGGTGGTATTAACTGCGTTGTTGATGCTGCTTGTGCGAGTTCGTTCGGCGCCCTCAAAATGGCGATTAGCGAATTAACCGAAGGGCGTAGCGATATGATGCTCACAGGTGGGGTAGATACCGACAACTCCATCATGGCTTACATCTCGTTTAGCAAAACTCCAGCAGTTTCACCTAGCGATAATGTTAGACCCTTCGATGCTAAATCAGACGGGATGATGCTGGGCGAAGGTATTGGAATGTACGTTCTCAAGCGTCTGGCAGATGCCGAGCGCGATGGTGATAAAATCTACGCGGTAATTAAAGGCATTGGGACTTCGAGCGATGGACGCTATAAGAGTATTTATGCACCTCGCAAAGAAGGACAAGTTAAAGCACTACAACGCGCGTATGATGATGCTGGTTTTAACCCTGCTACCGTTGGTTTAATTGAAGCACATGGTACGGGAACAATGGCAGGAGACCCCACGGAATTCGGCTCTTTACGCGACTTCTTTGGCGAAGACAATACCAGAAAACAGTACATTGCCATTGGTAGCGTTAAATCACAAATTGGACATACTAAAGCAGCAGCAGGCGCCGCGAGTTTAATTAAAACAGCATTAGCACTGCACCACAAAGTATTGCCACCGACAATTAACATTACCGAACCGAACCCCAAATTAAATATCAAAAATTCGCCATTTTACCTTAACGCCGAAACTCGTCCTTGGGTACGCGCAGAAGGTACACCTCCTCGACGCGCGGGTGTAAGTTCATTTGGATTTGGCGGTACTAACTATCACGTCGTTCTCGAAGAATATGCAGGCGCCACAACACCTGAAACGCCTGTGCAATCTCCCTATCGTATTCATACAACACCAGTAGAAATAATACTTTCGGCGCCCAACCCAGCACAGTTACTTACACATTGCGAAGAAGTATTAACCAAATTACAATCAGAAGCTGGAGAAAAACAATATCTCGAATTAGTTGAGGAATGTAAAACCAAAGAAATTCCTCTAAATGCGGCACGAGTTGGATTTGTCGCTGAGTCACGCACGGAAGTAATTAAGTTATTACAACAAACAGTAGATTTACTACGTTCCAAAGCAACACCAGCATGGGAACATCCCCAAGGTATTCACTACCGTGCAACAGGGATGGAATTAAACGGTAAGGTTGTAGCACTGTTTTCTGGACAGGGTTCGCAATACTTAGAGATGGGACGCGAATTAGTAATGAACTTTCCCCAAATGCAGCGTCTTTATGGCTACATGGATAGTTTATTACTAAAAGACAACTGTCAACCACTGTCGGAAATCGTTTTCCCTCATCCTGTATTTGATGCTACAGAGAAAGAAACTCAAGTTGCTGCACTGCAACGCACCGAATATACTCAACCAGCAATTGGTATGTTAAGTGCAGGGATGTATAAAATTCTCACCGAAGCAGGCTTTAAATCTGACTTTACTGCTGGACATAGCTTTGGCGAATTAACAGCTTTATGGGCAGCAGGTGTATTTAGTGATGAAGATTACTGCTTCTTAGTTAAAGCGCGCGGTCGGGCAATGTCGCCACCACAAGACCCTGACTACGATGCAGGCGCCATGCTAGCTGTAAGAGAAGAATTATCTAAAGTCGAAGCAATACTCAAACAACATCCGCACGTAAGCATTGCTAATTACAACTCTCAAAATCAAATTGTACTCGCAGGACCAACGGTAGAAATAGGCAAAGTTAGACAAGCTTTGCAAGACCAAGGTTATAGTGCAATATTACTACCAGTATCAGCGGCATTCCACACATCGCAAATAGCCTTCGCACAGAAAGCATTTGCAATAGCGCTAAAATCTGTAAACTTCCAAACTCCCAAAATTCCAGTTTACAGCAACGTCACTGGTAATATTTACTCAAACGAACCAAAGACAATTCAACGTCTATTAGAAACCCACCTTGCCAACTCGGTACTCTTTAAACAAGAAATCGAAAATATCTATACTGCTGGTGGTTACTGCTTCGTTGAATTTGGTCCCAAGAAAATTCTTACCAATCTTGTTAAAGATATTCTTGGCAACCGTCCTCACCTAGCTATTGCACTCAACGCTTCACCTCAAAAAAATAGTTACCGAACTCTACGCGAAGCTGCCGTACAATTGCGCGTAGCAGGAATGCCACTTAAAGACCTCGACCCATATCAAATTCCAAAACAGTTAACAACCGAAACCAACAAAGGTTTAAACATTCGTATCAACGGCGTTAACTACTTATCAGAGAAAACCCAAAAAACTCGTATCGAAGCACTGCAAGACAAACATCAAGTATCGCTTAGTAAACCAGCAACTATCGACACTCTTAGTATGGCAATAACAGAAATTTCCTTACCCGAAACCAATGGGCATCACCACAAACCACAAATAGAACCCATTACTAATAATGGCGCCTCATCCCCCATTGCACAACCAAAACAAGAGCCAGTACAAGTACCAGTACAACCAACAGCAAACAACCTTGCTTATTACCAACGGGTTTTGGAAAGCTTAGAATATGTCCTGGCACAATTCCAACAAAACCAAAGTGAAAACTTACAAGTTCACGGAATGTACTTGAACCATCAGAAGGAATATGCACAAACCTTCTTCCAACTGATGCAACAACAAAACGCATTATTTGCACCATCAACTTCCAACCCTAACCCAGAAATGAAACCTGTCATCATGGAAAGCTTAGAGCGAAGCATGATGCAGTTTCACTCACAGCAAAGTGAAACCCTACGTATTCACGAACAGTACCTTCAACATCAAGTTGAGCATACCAAAAACTTCTTCCAACTCATCCAGCAAGAATATGCGGCTGTTGTAGAAGGTGATGTTAAACAGGTAAGCTCCGCCAAAGTTCAACCTGTATTGGCGCCTTCAACAAACCCTGAAGTTGCCCGCATCGAAACACCTGTCGCACCTGTGACTAAAATAGTAGAACCAGTTGCACCAAAAGTAACTATTCCCGAAATTCCAACACCACCAGTACAACCAAAACAAGAACCAGCCCCTATACCTGTAGCAGCTACACCTGACTTATCCAACCTGAGCGACAAATTACTAACTATTACGAGTGAAAAAACAGGTTATCCCATAGAAATGCTCGAACTCGACATGGATATGGAAGCTGACCTAGGCATTGATTCCATCAAACGGGTAGAAATAATGGGCGCCTTACAAGAAGCATACCCCGAACTACCTCAACCAAACCTCGAAGAACTGAGCGAAAAACGCACCATAGGTCAAATCGTCGAATACTTACAGTCGAATTCTTCCAAAACAGCATCAGTAGAAGTTGCTAAAGTCGAAGTGCGAACCACCGCAGATATGACCCCCGTAACAGCACCTACTATTTCAGAAGTTCTAACTACGGCGCCAAGTAACGTTTTAATTCAAACTCAAACAACCATCCAAGAAGTTGCAGTTCCAACTTTAGAACTAGAAACAATACCAAGCACAAAATCTGAGTTTGAATCTAAGTTTGAAAGTCTCGACCAAACATTACTTGCTATTACAAGTGAAAAAACAGGTTATCCCATAGAAATGCTTGAACTCGACATGGATATGGAAGCTGACCTAGGAATTGACTCGATTAAACGGGTAGAAATAATGGGCGCCTTACAAGAACAATTACCCGACTTGCCCAAACCAAGTAACATGGAGGAAATGGCGGAACTCCGAACGATAGGTCAAATAGTTGAGTATCTCCAGAAGCTATCTGGAAGTGAAAAAAAAAAGTATCAGTTTGATACGATTGACCGACGAACCGATGTAGTAGTTAACGTAGTTGACGTAGGTATTAAACGACTACCTGCTCAACTTAAAAAGTTAAACGAACCAGATTGGTTAGATTTTAACTTACCACAGGGGTATGTAGCTCTTATTACTGATGATGGTACATCAACGACAGCAAAAGTTGCTCAAAGCTTAAACGAGAAGGGATGGAAAGTTGTAGTCTTAAACCTTCCTCCCACACTCGTCCCCGAAAAATCGGTTTTACCAGAAGGTATCGACAGAGTAATGCTGACAGACGTTTGCGAACTGCACTTACAACAAAAGCTGCACGAAATCGCAACTACATACGGTTCTGTCGGCGCTTTTATTCATATTCACCCACTCTTTCAAGTTAGTAATACCCAAGGTGTTTTCTACAGTCCACGAGAAAAAGCAATCGTCAAACATATTTTCTTTATAGCAAAATACTTGAAGAAATCGCTAACGTCTGCAGCACAACTTGAACGCGCTTGTTTTTGCACTGTTGCCCGTCTTGATGGAGCATTTGGACTAACTAACCAAGTAAACTTCGGCGCCGTTGGTTCGGGTTTATTTGGACTAACTAAAACAATGATTTGGGAATGGGCAAATGTTTTTTGTAGAGCAATTGACCTTAGTCCTCAACTAGATGCTGATACATCAGCACGTTGCATCATTGCTGAACTGCATGACCCAAATCGTTATCTGACTGAAGTCGCTTATGGTAGCCAGGGTCGCGTGACGTTAATTGCTAAAGATTAATAAATTTATAACGAAACGCATTCAAAGACGCGATCACAGACGCGATCACAGACGCGATAAATCGCGTCTCTACATTATCTCTTCCGGTGTGTGATATGTCTAAGAAAAGTGTAATCAATTATATTGGTCGAGTTATCGACTATCGAAAAGAAGCTCCAATTCGCGGTGCCAAAGTTTCTCTAAGAACTGATGATATTTCTCTGACATCTTACACAGATTTGGAAGGGATTTATAAATTTCAGATTAGTCCTGATAAATCTAAAAATGTACGTGCTGAGATTTTTATTGAAGCTTCTGGGTATAAATCTTATGGGGGTTTTATTAATTTGGCGCCGGATAAGAAAGATTTAGGTGATTTTCGATTGGGGGCGCCGAATAATCAACAAAGTACTCAACAAAGTAATCAGCTAAGTAATCAATCAGGTAGCCGACAAAGTAAAAGTGATAGTAATTTAACCCCTGTAATTGCTGTCATTATAATAGCATTTTTTATTTTGCTTTCGCTTTCCCTTAGAAGTTCTCCTCGTCGTAGTCCTGTTTATGATAGAACTCCCCGTAGTGATTCATTTGATGATTTGCGATAGTTTCTAGATAACTTGTAAGGTGGGCAGTGCCCACCCTACAGTTGAAAACTCCTAACTCTTTTAAATATGACAACACTTGTTCAAGTAAATCCTTCTTCTGTTTTTGTTGTTAGTGGTGGCGCCAAGGGTATTACTGCTAAATGCGTGATTAAGCTGGCACAACAGCATCGTTGTAAGTTTATTTTGTTGGGTCGGTCTGAGTTAATTGATAATGAACCTGATTTTGCTAAGGGTTGTTTTGATGAGGCTGTTTTGAAGAAGCGCATTATGGAGGATTTTATTGCCACTGGTGGTAAACCGACTCCGATGAGTATTCAAAAGTTATATAATCAGATTGCTTCGAGTCGCGAAATTAAGGAAACTTTAGCTGCTATTAAAAAAGCTGGTGGTAATGCTGAGTATTTAAGTGTGGATGTAACTGATGTTGCAGCTTTAAAAGCTAAAATTCCGCAAGCAGCAGCTAGGGTTGGTGCCGTTACTGGTATTATTCACGGTGCAGGTAATTTGGCTGATAAATTAATTGAGAAAAAAACTAGCGAGGATTTTGAGAAGGTTTATACTGCTAAGGTTCAAGGTTTAGAAAATTTACTTAATAGTATTCCTGCGAGTCAGTTACAGCATTTGGTGTTGTTTTCGTCGGTGACAGGTTTTTACGGAAACATCGGACAGTCTGATTACGCTATTGCAAATGAAATTCTCAATAAGTCTGCTCATTTAGTTAAGCAACAAAATCCTGAATGTCATGTTGTCGCTATTAACTGGGGTGGTTGGGATAGCGGTATGGTGACACCAGAGTTAAAGAAAGAGTTTGCACGTCGAGGTATTGATATTATCCCTGTAGATGCAGGTACTCAAATGTTGGTTAATGAACTTAACCCCATTTATCACGATAGTACTCAGGTGGTTATTGGTAGTCCAATGATTTTACCTCCTGTACCTCTTGGTTCAGAGTTACGCAGTTATAAAGTACGTCGTCGTCTACTAGCTGAAGCTAATCCATTTTTACTCGACCATACAATTTCTGGTAATTTAGTATTACCTGCGACTTGTGCTGTATCTTGGATTTCTAATGTTTGTAAGGAACTTTATCCAGGATATATATTTTTTAATGACTCTAATTTCAAGGTGCTAAAGGGTATTACTTTTAACCCAGCTATGGCGCCCGAACATATTGTAGAATTAAAAGAAATTAGCAAGGTAGACGGACAAGAAGTTAATCTACAAGCTCAAATTATCAGCGAACTCCCAAATGGCAAACTGAACTATCATTTTAGTGCAGCAATCAAATTAGTTCGTGAACTTCCGGAATCTCCTATCTATAATAACTTTAACTCTGAGGAAGACAATATAATTACATTGCGTGGTAAACAATTTTACCAGCAAGACCCATCATCGTTATTTCATGGCGCCACTTTCCAAGAAATCCAACGTATACTAAATATCTCCCCTGAAAAAATTACTGCTGAATGTTTGTGGAAACCTATTAGCAGCGAAGTTGCTGGTCAATTTCCAATTGATTGGCTTAATCCTTATGCGACTGACTTGAGTACGCATCCCTTATGGATATGGTTATATCATTACCATAATCAAATCTGTTTACCTGGTCAAATGGATAAATTTGAACAGTTTGCAGAAATTCCTGTCAATCAACTATATTATGTCTCTTGCGAAGTTAAGCAAAAAACAGCAACAGGAATAAGTGCTGATTTTATCATTCATGATGCTAATGGTAAAGTATTCCTGCGATTGCTTGGAACCAAAGGAATTATTTTGCCTAAATTACTAGGATGATCCCCCCAACCCCCCGAACTTCGGGGGGCTAAGAATTTACTCTTGTTCCCCCCCTTATTAAGGGGGGGTTAGGGGGGGATCAACATGTCATTTCACTTATATTTAACAGAGCTATAAATCGTGGAAAAAATTGCTATTGTCGGATACTCTTGTCTATTTCCCGATGCCAAAAACCCTGAAGAGTTTTGGCATAATTTAATCGAGCAAAAAGACTCTACTTCAACAATTACTGCTGAAGAAATTGGTGTAGAGCCAAGTATATTTTATGACCCAGTAAAAGGTAATCCTGATAAATTTTACTCATTGCGAGGCGCCTTTATTCGTGATTTTAAGTTTGATAGCAAAGGTTACAAACTTCCTCCAGCTTTTCTTGACAGTCTCGACAACACTTTTAAATGGTCGCTTTATGTTGCACAGCAAGCACTCCGAGATAGTGGTTATTTAAGTAATTCTGAAATACTCGCAAAGTGCGGAGTCATATTAGGCACTCTTTCTTTACCTACGAAGTATTCCAATCGTTTGTTTGCTCCTATTTATAAGCAAATTTTGGCGCCCGCTTTGAGTGAGTTGCTAAAAACAGACTTTGATTTACCTTCACTTGGTAACGGTGGCGCCTCAACTCATAATGCCATGATATCGGGTTTGCCAGCGGCTGTAATCGCCCAAGCGCTATCTTTATCGAATATTCATATGAGTATAGACGCAGCTTGTTCTTCACCTTTATATTCGATACGGTTAGCATCGCATTATTTATGGACGCATAAAGCAGATATGATGCTGGCTGGTGGCATTAGCGCTGCTGACCCACTATTTATCAGGATGCTGTTTTCGACTATTCAAGGTTATCCCGAAAATAATGATATTAGTCGTCCGCTTGATAAATCATCGCGCGGGTTGATAACTGCTGAAGGCTCTGGAATGTTTGTACTCAAACGTTATAGTGATGCTGTAAGAGATGGTGACAGAATTTATGCGGTTATTGCTGGAAATGGTTTATCTAACGATGGACGTGGTAAACACCTTTTAAGCCCAAGTTCCAAAGGTCAAGTTTTAGCTTTCGAGCGCGCGTATCGTGAGGCGAATATAAACCCACGCGATATTGATTATATGGAGTGTCATGCTACAGGTACTTTACTTGGTGACACAACAGAGTTTAATTCAGTTGAAACTTTTTTCGGCAAGCATCAAGCTTCACCGCTTGTAGGTTCGGTGAAAGCTAATATTGGACACCTTTTAACAGCAGCAGCAGCTCCTAGTTTGGCTAAGGTACTTTTGAGTATGTCCAAAGGTGTCATTCCTGCCACTATTAATGTTAAAGAACCGACGGGAACAGCAAATAACGTCATTTCTGCCAAAAATGTTGTTCGTAGTGCTACTAATTGGTCGAGTAAAGCAAATATTAAGCGTGCGGCAATTAGTGCATTTGGGTTTGGCGGTACAAATGCCCATATCATTCTCGAACAAGGAATGACTACACATCCAGCAAATTCAGAAGAACCACTTCCACTTACAAAGATGGCAATTGTGGGAATGGATGCCATTTTTGGTAATTGTAACGGTTTAGATGCATTTGACCGCAGTATCTATGACTGTACGCAGCAGTTTGTTTCTCTGCCTGCATTGCGTTGGCATGGTATAGAACAGCAACACGATTTGTTGTCTCAATACGGTCTAACTGATGGCAAAGCACCACAGGGAGCATATATTCAGAATTTTGATGTTGATACATTAGGGTATAAAATACCACCCAATGAATTAGCAAAATTGAATCCGCAGCAATTATTACTGTTGAAAGTCGCTGACCGAGCGTTACAAGATGCGAATATCTCTGAAGGCGCCAATGTTGCAGTGTTAATTGCCACGGAAACCGAATATTCTGTGCATCAGTTGCAGCAAAGGTGGAATTTAGACTGGCAAGTAAAAGAAGGTTTAGAGAATAGTGAAATTTGCTTACCTTCACATACAGTTAATGAACTTGAAACAGTTGTTAAAGACGCAGTTCACCACAGAGTTGAAATCAGCGAGCATGTTAGTTACATATCTAACATCATGGCAAGTCGAATTAGTGCGTTGTGGGATTTTACGGGCCCAACTTTTACTATAACTGCGGGTGAAAATTCCACGTTCAAAGTATTGGAGATTGCCCAACACCTATTAACAACTGGGGAAGTTGATGCAGTATTGGTAGGAGCGGTTGATTTAGCTGGTGGATTAGAGCATGTATTGTTACGCAACAAAATGGCGCCAATTAACACTGGTATTAATACTCTAAGCTACGACCAAAAAGCCAACGGTTGGAATGTTGGTGAAGGTGCAGGCGCCGTGGTACTAATGCGTCATGATAGTCAAGAAAAACATCGTACTTATGCAGTAATTGATGCAGTTAGTCTTTGCCAACAGCACACCACCACAACAGATATTTTAGACAAGCGTCTCACTACTCCAAATGCTACACTTGTACAAAAAGTCTCACAGCAAGCACTACAAATAGCTAACGTTCAACCAAACGAAGTTGAGTATGTAGAAGTTTACGGTAGTGGTATAGCACAAGAAGACGAAGCAGAAATTGCCGGGTTACTACAAGCGTATCGTGGTAAGCATGGATTGAACTGTGCTTTAGGAAGCGTCAAATCTAATATCGGTCATACATTTGTAGCATCGGGAATTGCCAGCTTAATCAAAACAGCATTATGTCTATATCATAGATACATTCCTGGAACACCTAAATGGACGGGTGTGAAAAACCAAGCAGTATGGCAAGGAAGTTCTTTTTACGTAGCTCCCGAATCACGTCCTTGGTTTTTAAACTCATATGTCAAAAAGCGAGTTGCTGCCGTTAACAGTATTGGCATAGATGGTACTTATGCTCACGTAATCTTATCAGAAGAACCCGAACAAGTAGAGCGTCCAAGTAAATATTTAGAACAAACGCCATTTTACTTATTCCCAATCGCAGGAAGTAATTCAAACGACTTACTTGAAAAACTCAATCATCTCCAAAACCAAATTGGCAATAATTCCATCAATCTTGCAAAACTTGCCAGTCAAACTTTCACAACCTTTAAAACCAGCAACAACCCAGACTACACTCTTGCAATAGTTGGACGTAACTCTGTAGAAGTAAGCAAAGAAATAGACAACGCCCTTACAGGACTAAAAAAAGCATTTGAAACCGGGGAAGATTGGCAAACACCTCTAGGTAGTTATTTTACTCCGAAACCACTCGGTAAACACGGTGAAGTAGCTTATATTTACCCGGCTGCAATTAATTCTTATATTGGCATTAGTCGCAATTTATTCCGCTTGTTTCCCCATGTTCACGAAGACAAAGTAATCAAAAGTCTTTATAGTCTCGTAGCTGATATTGCTCAATTAGTCTTTCCCCGTAGTCTTAACAAACTTACCACACGTCAACTTGAAACCCTCGAAAAGCAATTTCTCGAAGACTCACTTGCTATTTTCGAGACAGATATGGGGTTCGCGCGCTTAATGACAACAATAATGTGCGACGAATTTCACCTTGTACCTAAGCATGTATTTGGTTATAGCTTGGGTGAAACAAGTATGATGTCATCTTCTGGAGTATGGAGTGACTTTAGCAAAGGTATCAACGCTTTTCACACTTCATCATTATTTAGTGATAGAGTATCAGGTGCCAAAAATGCCGTGCGTGAATATTGGGGAATGCCCACAGTACACCAAGCAAACGATGACAGTTTCTGGAGTACTTACCTATTAATGGCAGACCCGAATAAAGTACGCGAATACCTCAAAAATGAACCGCGCGTTTACTTAACACAAATTAATACACCCGAAGAAGTTGTCATCGCAGGTGATACCCAAGCCATAGAACGCACCATCAAAGCACTTGGTTGTAACGCATTTAAGGCGCCATTTAACCATGCCATTCACAACGAAGCAATGCGTTCGGAATATTCAGAAATCGTCAAACTCAATACCCTACCAGCGCAACAACTACCAAATGTAAAATTCTATTCAAGTGCAGAATACCAAGAAATAGCATTAAACACCGATACAATTGCTCAAAGTATTGGCAAATGTTTGTGTGAACCACTTGATTTTCCGCGTCTTGTTAATCAAGTCTATAACTCAGGCGCCAAAATCTTCTTAGAAACAGGTTCAGGAAATGTATGCTCACGCTGGATAGACAAGATATTAGAAAACAAACCGCACATCACTATTCCCTTAAACCGTCGGGGAGTAGATGACCATACATCCATAGTTAGAGCATTAGCAAAACTACTCTCCCATCAAGTCCAACTCAACCTCGAACCCCTCTACACCCAAGAAACCGCCAAAACCAATAAAGTCACCATGAAAACCGTCACCACAGGTGGACAAAACATCATCGAAAAAATCCTCGACCCAGAAAACCGTCAAAAATTCCAAAATATCCCCATCACTAACCAACCTCCAAAATTGCCTCAAACAACACAAAAGGAATTGATAATGGAAAAGGTTACGAATAACAGTTTAAATTCTACCCCCGCAATAGAATTTGAAAAGTTAACTGAAGCAACCAAACAAGCTCCAGAACCATCTTATAACCAACCCATTACCATACAAAAATTAGAGCAAATAACACCTTGTTCTAACATTACAACACAGCGCATGTCGCAGCACTTATCCAAGCTCAATACAAACAACTCTAGCATCAGTAAAAATCACGCAGCCTTCTTACAATCCAGACAACAATTTAGCAAGCAAATGAGCGAAATCATCGAATTACAAATTGCTTGCGCCCAAAATTTACTAAAACAATAATTGTAGGGTGGGCACTGCCCACCTTACGGGCGCACTCTGCCCTCATCCCTCTGCGTCAATTTGAATACCTCAAAGGAATACATTACGTGAAAACTGTAGATACAGTCACAAATTTACACGATAACGGCTTAAACTTTCACGCCTTTTCCTTTTATCAAAACCAAACTTGGAAAGGTTCACTTTCGTGCGTATCGTTCGACCCTCAAAGCATTAGAAATAAACTCTTAAGCTTAAATCAACCTTGTTATATTATTAGACATGAGGGCAAAATAGGCGTTACAAATGATGGCTACACCTACGCCACAGACAACACTGATAAATCAATAGAATTACTTGCAGTAGTGGCGCCTACTACCACATCAAACCTAGGAGACCCCAACTTTCTATCATTTCACGGTGTCAAATATGCTTATAGCACTGGTGCAATGGCAGGTGGTATTGCATCAGAAGAAATGATAATAGCATTAGGTAAAGCCAAAATACTCGCCTCATTCGGCGCCGGAGGTTTAACTCCCGACCGACTAGAAGCAGCTATTAACACCATTCAAACCGCATTACCGAATGGGCCTTACGCATTTAATTTAATTCATAGTCCTAACGAACCTTCAATTGAACGTCGCGCCGTAGAGTTATACCTCAAATACGGTGTACGCACTATTGAAGCTTCAGCATTTCTAGATTTAACTCCTAATATAGTTCATTACCGTGCAGCCGGATTAGGATTAAATACTAATAACGAAATTGAAATCAAAAACAAAATTATAGCGAAAGTATCACGTCGAGAAGTAGCAAGCAAATTTATGCAACCTGCACCTCAACGTATACTCAAACAGCTAGTTGAACTTCGCTTAATCACCGAGCATCAAGCATTACTCGCCGAAAAAGTACCTATTGCCGATGACATTACCGTCGAAGCAGACTCAGGTGGTCATACAGATAATAGACCATTAGTGTGTTTACTGCCTTCAATGTTAGCTTTACGCGATGAAATTCAAGCGCAGTATAATTACAAACAGCCTATTCGGATTGGAGTAGCTGGTGGAATTGCCAATCCCCAATCAGCACTAGCAGGTTTTATGATGGGCGCCGCTTACATCGTCACAGGTTCCATCAATCAATCGTGCGTAGAATCAGGTAGTTGTGAGTATACAAAAAAACTACTCGCACAAGCAGAAATGGCAGACGTAATGATGGCGCCAGCAGCAGACATGTTTGAAATGGGTGTCAAACTACAAGTACTCAAACGTGGCACAATGTTTCCCATGCGCGCGCAAAAGCTTTATGAACTATATAGAGCTTATAACTCAATCGAAGAAATACCCCTTGCCGAACGTGAAAAACTAGAAAAGCAAGTCTTCCGCAAAAGTATCGCCGAAGTTTGGGAAGGAACAGTTACATACTTAACACAACGTAACCCAGAGAAACTAGCCAAAGCAGTAAACAATCCCAAATTTAAAATGGCGTTGATATTCCGTTGGTACTTAGGGTTATCTTCACGCTGGTCAAACTCAGGAGAAAAAGGACGCGAAGCAGACTATCAAATTTGGTGTGGCCCAGCAATGGGTGGTTTCAACGACTGGGTAAGAGGTTCTTACTTAGAAGAAGTCAAAAACCGTCATGTAGTCGATATAGCCAACCATATCATGATTGGAGCAGGCTACTTATACCGTATCCAAAGCCTAAAACTACAAGGTCTACAACTCCACGACTCCTACACTCAATACTATCCAACAAGCTCGACATTAATGTAAAAACCCTCTGTGGACTCTGCGTCTCTGTGGTAAATAAAATAACTTCTCTTTTTTTACCACAGAGGCACAGAGGGACAGAGAGGAAGAAAAAATAAACATTTTTAACAGAGGCAAATAAATGGTTACTCCCGACAAACTCTTTACCGCAGAAGGTATTCAAGAATGGATGGTGTCAAAACTCGCTGAGTTGCTTGACTTGGCGCCAGATACAATTGATGTACAGCTACCTTTAGAAAATTATGGTTTAGACTCATCCCGCGCCATGATATTAGTTACACAAGCACAAGAATTGTTTGGTGTAGAAATATCACCCGTATTATTATGGCACTACCCAACAATTGAAGCCTTAGCAGAACGTTTAGCCGAAGATTGTCAAGAAAATACATCAAATACTGAAGATTCAAGTAGTGCAACACAAAGCGTAACTGTAGATTTACAAGCAGAAGTAGTACTAGACCCGCGTATTTACCCAGCTTCACCTTACATAAGTGATTTTATATCCTACCCAGACAATGTATTTTTAACAGGTGGTACTGGCTTTTTAGGCGCCTTTTTAATTTATGAATTATTAACACAAACAGATGCTGACGTTTACTGCTTAGTGCGTGCGACAGATGAATCAGCAGGAAGGAATAAACTCAAGCAAAATTTACAAAAATATGCAATCTGGTCAGAAGACTTTGATAGCAGAATAATACCCATTCTAGGAGACCTATCACAACCGCTCCTAGGAATTAGCCGAGAAGGGTTTGAAATGCTCGCGGCAAACATGGACGCTGTTTACCATAGTGCAGCAACACTCAATTATGTATATCCATATTCAGCGCTAAAAACAGCCAACGTACTTGGTACTCAAGAAGTAATACGCTTGGCAAGCATGATAAAAACCAAACCACTGCACTATGTTTCAAGTGTTGCAGTCTTTGAATCTCCTTTCTACGCTGGTAAAGTCGTCAAAGAAGACGATGAATTTAACGAATATTCAGGTATTTTCCTTGGGTACTCACAAACTAAATGGGTAGCAGAAAAACTCGTCAAAGTCGCGCGTGACCGTGGACTTCCCGTCACTATCCATCGTCCCCCATTAATTGCAGGACATAGCCAAACAGGTGTCGGCAACATAGATGACTTTATTAATTTAATGGCAAAAGGTTGTATCCAAATGGGGTGCTTCCCCGATGTCGATTACATGATGGATATGTCCCCCGTAGACTATGTAAGTAAAGCTATCGTTTATCTCTCATTACAAAAAGAATCACTAGGCAAAGCATTTAACTTACAACATCCTGAACCGGCGCCGTTAAAAGACCTAGTAAACTGGATAAGCCAATTTGGTATCCCCATCAAATTTGTTCCCTACCAAGAATGGCAAAACCAGCTATTAAACATAACTTCTCCCGACAACCCCCTATATACACTGCGACCATTCCTACTTGAACGCTGGTCAGAAAAGCAACTCACTATACCCGATTTATACTTAAAACAAAACCGACCAATAATTAGCTGCGAAGCAACACAAAAAGCACTTGCAGACAGTTCTATAACTTGTGCGCCAGTTGACTCAAGGTTATTTATGACTTACGCAAGTTACCTAATTCAATCTGGTTTCTTGAAGCTATAAGCTAATGTGCTTTTAATTATGATATAAGACGGGCAGGGATGCCCATCCCACAAGAATCTTCTAATTTTTACCATGTTATTTAAAGGTTTTTGTGTAAAAGATTAAATTTTGTCAGGTAATCTTGTGGGGTGGGCATCCTTGCCCGCCCTTGGAATAAAACAAGCAGTTTGGAACGGGCAAGCTTTGGAATAAGACAAGCAGTTTGGAACGGGCAAGGATGCCCATTCCACAAGATTAGCCCCATTCCAGCAGATGGTTAATTTAATTGTGGGAGTTGCTAATTATACAGCCATCGTTTTAGATGACCCTTGGCGCCAGGTACAGCGATAGCAGCAACGGAACCGCGCGCGGGCACTAATTCCAATAAACTCCAATCTGAAGCACTGTTAATTTTTGCTCCTTCGTTAGGAGTTAGCGAAACTTCTATTTGTTGCAGTTGAGAAATTCCGGCGCCAGTAGCTTTAAGATATGCTTCTTTACAAGTCCAGTAACGGAAAAATACTTCTTGCTTTTGGTTAGGAGGAAGCGACTTCATCACCGCGAACTCCGAAGCTGAGAAAAATTGTTGAGCAAGTACTAAAACATCTGTTACTGGTCGAATATACTCTAAATCTATCCCAATTGGTCGCCCAAGAGATACTGCACACAGTGCCATCCCTTGACAATGAGACAAATTAAACCACACTTGACTATCTTTAAATGGTTCTGCTAGTACTGGTTTACCAAATGCTTCATAAGCAAACTGTATTTCTTGTGGTGTGACATTTAAATAACGGCTTAATATGGTTCGCAACATACCGCGACCAACTGTAAAACGTTGTCGATGCTGTTGAAAGTACAAACGTTCAGCGCGCGCGAGTTCGTCTTCAGAAAGAAGCTTGCCAAATTGTTTTATTTTAGACTCTGGCTGGTCAAGCTCCATTCGCCAAACATGAATCTCGTCTTGCAACAACGATAATTCAGGCGGAGCAGTTAGCCACTGAGAATTGCTATCTGTCACTAAGGTACGCAGTTTAGAATTTTGCATGTCTATTTTAGATTATTGATACTTGAGGGAATTGGCAATAGGGAACTAGAAACTTGGTTTCTTTTCGTCTGTTATGCTCTTTGTAACTAAAAATTTACGCAGCAATTGCGATACTCCCGACAAGGGGGACTATGAGATTTAATACGCAATTCCCTTTTTAATGGGAACTTTAGGAGATTACAACAATCTATATTAATAGCCGAGTATTTTTCAGACATCCTCAAAAAAATTAACGTAATAATATCTATCTAGAAAAGTTAGGCTACACAACAAATGTCTCTGTACATTTACACATACAGAAGCATATAAATGATAATTAGACTAATTTTAGCTAGCACTTAGGTCATGCAACACTAACTATTCCAATTGTGTTGCAATCCTGTCAGTTGAGCTATAAATAGTTATTGATGCTTCATACCGCTGTTAACTCTCTATTGTAATTACTTTTATGTGAAAGTAAATAGAAAAAGTTATGAAAATCTGAAATAAAAATAATTTTATTGATTTCCTAAAGGTAACATTTCTCCACAATTTCATAAACACTGTATGCTTTTAAAACATCTCATACTTTTATTTATAAGTAATAGGTAAATATCAGTCAAAGCAATCTTCAAGTGCATTGATAAAAGCATAATCAATAAATAGTTTCCTTGATATGTAAAGCGATGGGCTACTAGAGACAAACAGGCGCCTTCACGAGCAACCCTAAATAACCTGTATCAAATTGTGATGTACGCGTGCGAGTAAAATGCGGTATTTTAATGCATCATCAACTTTAAACAGGCATATAGTATGTCCGAGACACAGATGCATAAACATAAATCGCTATTTCTTGGCGCCGTTACATTACTGAGTCTGGTTAGCGGTACTTTTGTACTTAGTCCAGCACAAGCAGAAACAGTCATGGAAAGAGTTAAGCGCACAGGAGTATTAACAGCAGGGACTAGTAGAGACGCAATTCCCTTTGCTTATGTAGATAGCAAAGGACAATCAGTGGGTTACTCGGTAGACATGCTGGTAATGGTTAAGGAACAATTAGAAAAACAACTAGGCAGAAAAATTCAACTCAAACTAGTTAAACTTACTCCTGGAGAGCGAATCCCGCAAATTCAAACTCGCAAAGTCGATATAGTGTGCGATGCCAGCAGCTTTACCTGGGAACGTGACAAGCTAGTAGATTTTTCTGTCAGTTATGCCGTCACAGGTACACAGCTACTAGTTAAAAAAGATAGCACACTGGGTACGCCTGAGTCATTGTTAGGTAAGCGGGTTGGAGTATTGCCGCAAACTACAAACGAACAGGTAATTCGTAAAGTGCAACCTAAAGCACAGCTTGTAAACTTCAAAAGTCGTGACGAAGCATACACAGCATTACAACAAGGAAAAATAGACGCTTTTGCATCGGATGGTATTCTCTCTGAAGGGTGGCTGCAATTGCAGAAGAATCATGATGCTTTTAAAATAGTACCCGACCGTCCTTTCTCGCGTGAAGGTATTGCGTGTATGGTACCAGAGAACAATTCGAGATTTCTGGACTCTGTGAACTTTGCGCTAATTAAATTTATGCAAGGAGTCGTAAACGGTAATCCTCGTAACGTAGCAATATTTGACCGCTCATTCGGCGCCAAGGGTACAATTTTTATAAACCAAGACTTGCGTGATTTAGCAATAGAGACAATGCAACTAGTCATTGAGTCACGTCAAGAAATTCCCAAAAACTGACTATAAAAGGGGAAGCTGGCAACGGATGTAACGGATAAGCTTGTTATAAATAGGTAGGGTAGTTATTTCAGGCGCCTCCTTCCACGAATCAATCATCCGTTACATCCGTTCAAAATCCGTTGCCAATTTTCTTCCGTGAGAAACAAATTTTTTACACATCATGTCACAGTTGAGAAGCAAAATCAATCTGTTAGTATCTCTGGACTGGTGTAATTAATTATGAAGCAAATTAAGGCATTATCAATATATATGGCTGTTTTCGGCGCCATAAATGTTATTAGCTACGACCAGCAAGTAACAGCATCAACTCTCAAAAAGAACTATGAAAATAAAACTAATTACTCATCAAGAAATAATCAAACTTCATCCCCACTATATCGTATTGTCCAAAATGGTAAATACGGTTTCATAAATCAAAATGGAAAAGTTGTCATCCCTCCACAGTATGATTTAGCTTGGGGTTTTATTGATGGGTTAGCACAAGTAAAAGTTGGCGACCAATATGGTTATATAGACACGAAGGGTAAAAAAGTAATTTCGCCAAAATACCGTTTGTCATATGCTTTTGCAAACGGTGTAGCATTAGTTTTAATTAAAGATAAATACGGATTTATTAACTCTGAAGGAAAAGTCGTAATTCAACCGCAATATGACGGCGCCTTAGCTTTTAGAAATGGAATGGCAGCAGTACAAATAGACGATAAATGGGGATATATTGATTACACAGGTAAAACAGTAATTAAACCGCAGTTTGAAGCAGCTTTACATTTTAACGAAGGACTAGCTGCTGTGCAAGTAGGTAATAAATGGGGATATATAAATGTTGATGGTCAAATAGTCATTCAACCTGAGTTTGAAAGCACTTTGAGATTTACCGAAGGTCTAGCAGCAGTACAAGTAAATGATAAATACGGATATATTAACCAATCAGGTAAATATGTTATAAAACCTCAGTTCCACGATGCTTGGGAATTTACCGATGGTTTAGCAGCAGTACAAGTGGGGAAAAAATGGGGTTTTGTCAATGCGAAGGGTGAAATGGTAGTTCCGGCACAATACGATAAAACCACAAATTTCTCGCAAGGGTTAGCAGCAGTGAAAGTCAACGATAAATATGGCTTCATTAACAAAACCGGAAAAATGGTTATTCCACCGCAATTTGATTTAGCGCTCGCATTCACAGATGAATTAGCTTTAGTGTACGCCCGTGGTGGTGCCGGTTACATTAATAAACAAGGTGAATTCATCTGGAACCCCACCAATTAGCACTTAGTAAAATTTTCCTCTTGTGGAGCGGGCATCCTTGCCCGCCTTTTAACATGGAACGGGCAAGGATGCCCATTCCACAATTGCAGATGATGCCCATTCCACAATTGCAGATAATGCCCATTCCACAATTGCAGATTATTGGAAAAACTTATGAACCAGCCTTAACTGGGTCAGCAATGTACTTAAATGTTGGCTCAGAGTTCCAAGGACCGCGTTCATCTTGGTTTACACCATTTTCCTGATTCCCAGAAGACAAATTATAGTAAATATCAACTGTGTTATCAGGTTGAATATTACCAAACATCGGGTCGGTTAGCTTACCTAAAGAATCTAGTGCCTTCATAAACATCTGCGTGTGAGAAATTTCTCGTGTCAACAAATGCACTAATGTTTTTTTACTACCTTCATCGGTAGATAGCTTAATCAACTCTTCATAAGTTTGACGGGCGCCAGCTTCAGCGGCAATGTTAGCTCGTAGATCACGCACTACATCACCACCTTCGTTAACGTAGCTGGCAGTCCAAGTATTACCTTGACTATCTAGCAAATGAGGTCCCACACCGCGCACCGCAAATAGAGTACTTTTATATGCTTCGGTTTGGTCAACATTTTTAGTATGAGCTTCAATCATTCTGCCCACCATTTCTAAATGCCCAAACTCTTCTAATGCAATATCTTGCAGCATATCCCGAATCCCTGCATTTTCGCAGTGGAACGATTGTGTCCAATATTGCAAAGCTGCTGTTAATTCTCCAGTGGCGCCACCAAATTGCTCTAAAAGTAATTGAGCAAAACGAGGGTTTGGTTCATCAATCTTTACAGTATGAATTGGGTCTTTCTTATGAAAAAACATGCCTACATTCCTAATGCGCGTATTGTCGTGAATAAAAATCAGTTAAAATTGACTAAACTCGCATTCCATTTGACTAAAAATATAAAGTTTAATCCTCTGCCTGTAGTGATATTTATATATTATATATATACATCAAAAGTATTAGCTAATTTTTTAAACTAAATCAAACTTTGTGAGCATCTGTCAATTTAACCTCATTTTATTCTTTCTAATTACACAAACTACTAGCTTATTCTAACTGCGTCACTACTCTCTCTAGTTCATCAGTTAAAAAACCTGGTTGAGCTTCTTTATAAACATTTAATAAACTACGGTAGTACCAAAGCGTTCCTTCTTTACCACCTTTAAATTTACTCCAAACCGCTTCCCCTGTTTTATACCAATCTGCTAATATCGAACGCGCATTATGCAATTTATCTGCAAGCGAGACTCGTCTCACCGAAGGTGAAGCATATCGTAAGTTATCAATATATTTTTGTTTACGTTCAAACCAAGGTGGTTTTGGTATTACTTCCGCATCAGTACAGCCATCAACGATGTTTGCTACTTCATCACCAAAACGAAGACGAATTTCTTCACGAGTTTTGGCGCCACCTTGGTCTTCAACTGCATCATGAAGCAAGGCGCCGATAGCTTCATTTTCATCACCCCCGTCTTCTAGCACCAATGCTGCCACACTTAATAAATGACTGATATAAGGAATACCACTACCTTTACGTACTTGGGTAGCATGAAGTTGGGTTGCATATACTAATGCAGCTTCAAAACGGGATGTTAATTTGGGGTTCTTCGTCATGCTTTTAAATGAAATACAAGATTCAAAGTAATTTTTAGTATAGCCAGCACCTGGAAAAGGCTATTTCCAGTTTTTGTTATATTTGTACATGTATTAATTATGCAATTGTAACAAGAACTGCGGTTGTAATAAGTAGTGTTGAGATAGACTTTAACTTCATACAAAATTCTAGCTGTTGTTATATAGGAACAATTTCCTAGAAACCCGGTTTCTACGCCAAATATTCATTTTGATTACAACATTTCAACAAGAAACCGGGTTTCTTATTTTATGAAAGTTTCAAATTGATTTTACGATAAATTGTAAAAAATAAGTCCCAAAAAGTAAGCATACTAAATTTTAGGAGATAAAATAATGCGTGTTTTTGTAACTGGTGGTTCTGGATTTGTTGGACGTAACCTAATTACAAATCTTGTTCAACAAGGTATTGAAGTTCGCGCACTCGTCAAATGGGAATCAGAAATTCCTATTCTCTTAAATTGTGGCGCCACTCCCATAAGCGGAGATATCAATGACTTACAAGCACTGAAGTCTGGCATGTCTGGATGTGCAATAGTCTTTCACGCAGCTGCTAAGGTAGATGATTGGGGAGTTTTAGAAGATTTCCAAAAAGTCAATATCAATGGAACAGAGCAAGTCATTACAGCAGCAAGAGCAACAGGTGTACGGCGCCTTGTTTATGTAAGTAGCGACGCTGTTTTGATCGGAGGAAAACCAATCATCAATGCCTCGGAAACTCATCCTCTTCCCGCAAAACAATTAGGTTATTACGCACTCACCAAAGCAATTGCAGAGAAAAAGGTTGTTGAAGCAAATTCAAATGAACTTACAACAATGGTAGTTCGTCCCCGTTTTGTCTGGGGAAAAGGAGACACAACATTAATGGCACGCTTTGTCAAAGCTATGCGTAATCGTAGTTTTGCTTGGATATCTGGAGGTCGCTATTTTATTTCTACCTGCCACGTCAAAAACTTGTGTGAAGGACTTATTTGTGTAGCAGAGCGAGGAAAGGGAGGTGAAATTTACTTTATTACCGATGGTACACCTGTAGAGTTCCGCAGCTTTATTACAGAGCTAGTCAAAACTCAAGGAGTTGAGCCAGGAAGACTTAGCGTACCGTATTGGCTAGTTTGGAAATTCGCATGGAGTTTAGAGACTGCTTGGAATTTATTAAACCTTAAAGGTTCACCTCCAGTCACTCGAACAGCCTTATCTATGATAGGTTCTGAAGTTACCGTAGATGATACAAAAGCAAGACGCGAACTTGGCTACACACCAGTTATCTCACGCCAACAAGGACTACTAGAAATGACACAACCTTAATTTTAAAGCCTAATTGAACAAAATTATCTTGTAAAACATATGCAATCTCTTGTGGAACGGGCATCCTGCCCGTCCCAAACACTTTAACCAACCTTATTAACCCGCAACTGCCCACAAGCTGCATCAGCTTCCAAACCCCGCGAATAACGAACACTCACAGCAATATGCTTATCTTTCAAAACTTTTACAAAATTATTAATACGCTCAGTTTTCGGACGTTGATAATCTACTTCACTAATTGGATTATAAGGTATTAAATTTACATGGCTTTGGAAACCGCGCAGGCGCCTTGATAATTCCAATGCATGTTCAGGTAAATCATTCACTTCTGCAAGTAATATATATTCAAACGTAGCTCGGCGCCCAGTTATTTCTACATACTCACGACACTCCGCAAGTAAATCTTCAATAGGGTACGAATGGGCACTCTTGATTAATTTTGTACGTAGTTCTTGATTAGGAGCATGTAAACTTACTGCTAAAGTAACTTGCAAATGGTTTTGGGCAAATTCACGAATACGGTTACGAATACCAACAGTTGATACTGTAAGGTTACGCTGTCCAATCCCAATATCTTTGTTTATAGAATGAATGGCGCCTAAAACATTATCTATATTTAATAGCGGTTCACCCATCCCCATAAATACTATATTGCTAACACGACGCTGAAAATCTTGTTGTACTGTTAAAACTTGGTCTATAATTTCCGCACGTGTGAGGTTACGCTTAAACCCACCTTTACCTGTAGCACAGAAGTCACACGCCATAGGACAACCGACTTGAGTCGATACACACACCGTGAGACGATTATCAGAAGGGATACCAACGGTTTCAACTATTTGACCATCATCAAGTCGCAGTAGATATTTTATTGTACCATCCGAAGCAACCGAACGGAAATGTTCTATCGAACGTCCAATGGGAATATTAGCTAGTTCCGCGCGCCATTGTTTAGGAAACGCTGAAATATCAGCTAATGTTCGTACACCTTTATTATAAATCCAGTCATGCAACTGCTTACCACGAAATGCAGGTTGCCCCTGTTGAACCACCCAATTTGTCAACTCGTCCACATTGGCGCCGAGTAGTGGTGGAATAGATATAGTAGTTCGTGGTTGTTCTTGGGTAGAACCTATTACCGAGACAGACATAACAAATCACTAGTTAACACGTTGCATATTCTATGGTAGAACTTTTTGCACAAAATTAACGTGGTTTGCTTGAATACTTTAGCGTAAAGGAATTTTGATGATAAACTCTGCTCCCTGTCCAGGTTTTGAAATACAATCAAGTTGACCACGGTGTTTATTGACGACGATTTGATAACAAATAGATAATCCTAAACCTGTCCCTTGACCTACTGGTTTAGTCGTAAAAAATGGGTCAAATACTTTTGAGAGTAATTTTTCATCAATTCCAATTCCATTATCTTTTATACTTACGCAAACTAAATTACAATCTAAACAAGTCTTAATAATAATTTTTGCCGAATCTAAAGTTATATTATTTTGTAAGATGTCAATCGCATTTGTAAGGATATTCAGAAACACCTGATTTAGCTCAGAAGCATAACATTCAACTAGTGGTAAATCACCATAATTTTTAATTATCTCAATGCCAGAATAATTTATCTTTTTTTGAAGTTTATATGATAAAATTAATAAAGTGCTATCTATGCTTTCATGAATATCAACAGTTTTAATTTCAGCTTCATCAAGACGTGAGAAAGTTCTTAATGATAAAACAATATCGCGTATTCTAATAGCTCCTAATTTCATTGAAGACAAAATTTTGAATAAATCCTGAATTATATATTCTAAATCTAATTCTTCTGTAAATGCTTCAATTTCTGCATGTAAAGGAAAATATTTTTGATATAAAGAAAGTAAACTAAGCAAAGATTGGATATACTCTTCTACATAATTAACGTTACCTTGAATAAAATTAACTGGATTATTAATTTCATGGGCAATTCCAGCTACTAGTTGACCTAGACTTGACATTTTCTCAGTTTGAATGAGCTGTGACTGAGTTCGCTGTAATTCTAATAAATACTGTTCTAATTTTTGCGATTGTGCTTCAGCAGTCTGCGCTAATACTTCTTGAATTGTAAGTGCTTGTTTTAATTCCTCTTGTTTTTGGGTTAATTCAATAGTGAGCTTTTTCGCATCTTCTAAAGCTGTATTTTGACCTTGTAGTAAAAATAAAAAATCAATAATTGGGTCGTGAATTGCAAAATCCTTGAGCTTCAGACCAAATTTAGCAAGTGCATTCGTTTCTGTAATCCAAACCGAACATAGAAAAAAAATGACACCCTGTTCTTGGTCAGGAATCATTTGCCCTTTTAGCTGTATTCCATTGTGTAACGATTCCAGCAAAAATAATAAACGCGACTGTTTAGAAATTGCAGCAAAATCAGGCGCCCCTTTTATCGCAGGGCGTATAATTTTGAAATGTTGGGAAAGATTACACCCAATTAAATTTTCTGGATGAATACGCAGCAACACCTCTCCAACCTGCAAAATTTTGCATTCGCAGTCAAAAATAATATGAAAAGGAAAGCTGCGCGCAAACAATTCTGGTGCCAAGCTAAAGGCAGAAACAATCATGTTTTTTAATAGTACTAGTTGGGCTTGTACTCAATCACAAAAGTGTCATGTTCTGAACCTTGCTCACGACTAGTAGTCTGAGTAACCTTAACTTCAGTATCAAATTTTTGCCCCAAACCCTTTACTAGTCCTGTAACCATCGGCGCCAAACCTTCGCGACTAGAATGATAATGTAATTCGAGTTGATTTTCCTCAACTTCGTGACACTCAAACGAAGGAGGTACAAGCTTAGGGAAATTTATGCCAACACGTGCGTGCAGTTCATCCAAGTTTTCCAAAAATTCAGGTAGAGTATCCCCACCCATATCCATCATCTCACCATAACCTTCTTTACCCGTATAACTTACCCAGAACTCACCAAAAGCTTCCATCACAGACGCAGTAGATATACCTAACACTTGACTTGCTGCAACAACTAAGCGATGTGTTAAATCATCTGGATAACCTTCCATACTCAAAAAAGTATCTGTTGAAATTTCTGCTTTTTGCTTTATTTGGCGCCAAGTTTCTTCACCAAAACGGCTACACACCAATTCTTGAATAGCTTTGTTAACCAATCCGTACATACATTAATCCTAAAGTATTTTATTCCTTCTACTTCAGGATTCCCATCTTGGTACTAAAACGAACATGTCGCCTCTACAACACATTGAAAATCATATTATTAACCAAACGTAGAACCATTCCAGCCCCACATATAGCCTTTCGCGTCAGCAAATTCTATATATATCCGGTTTTTCGGCACACCTAAAGCTTGGTTAATTTCTTGACAAAAATCTTGGCTCATTGCCTGTGTTTGCTCGCTTTTCATGGCGCCAACACTCTTAACCTCGATATAACAAGCAGGGTCAGTATTTCCCGCAAACGTCATCGGTACATCTGGCTCAAAAGAAGTCATAACATAAGACTCAGGTTTCCCCGTATGCTTCGCCAACTTTGCCGATAAACCTTTAAGCATTATTTCAACTTCAGATTTTTCAGGTGCCGGAATAGATGTTTGAATTTTAATCAGGGGCATAATTGATTTTTGATTTTATGTGCGAAACAAACGATTATATTCAGGATGGTAAAGACGAGAACGCGCATTAACCGAACCAAGCGCAGCACTAACAATATATAAAGTCGTGCGAATTAAATTCTCCTCGCGCGTACAACTAGCCATCTGCTCCAAAGGAACAACCCTTATTTTCTCATCATCCCATCCCAAGCGATAGCAAATACCCACAGGCGTATCAGCAGGGTAATGTTTAAGCAACTTAACCTGAGCATCTTCCACATGACGCGCACTCAAATATAAACACAAAGAAGCTCGATGTGCTGCCAACGAACCCAACTCCTCAGATGATGGTACCTCTGTACGACCACTAACGCGCGTCAAAATAATAGTTTGAACCAAACCAGGTACCGTTAACTCAGCTTTCAACTTTGCCGCAGCAGCTTGAAAAGCACTAATACCCGGTACAATTTCAAAATTAATATGAGCTTCAGCCAAAAGCTGCATTTGTTCGTGAATAGCACTGTACAAACTAGGGTCGCCAGAGTGTGCGCGTACTACTAACTTTTGCGAATTTACCCTATCAACCATCACTTCGATAATCTCTTCCAAAGTTTGACGTGCGGTAGGAATAATTTCAGCATCTTCTCGACAAAATTGCAGGATAGAAAGTGGAACTAAAGAGTCGGCAAATAAAACAACATCAGCATGTTCTAATAAATTTTTAGCTCTAATCGTTAGCAGTTCTGGGTCTCCTGGTCCGGCACCAATAATATATACAGTATTTTTTTGGTATTTATTATTATTTTTGTTACATATATCTAACGTATATTCGCGCATAATTTCCAAAAAAATAGAAGTTTAGAAAAAAAAATTTGGAAAATTCTCAGTACCTTTCCGGATGATGACCCTATATATAGTAGAAGTGATTGGTAGATGCACCCTGGTTAAGCCCTAGAGAAAAAACTCTGGGGCATTTTTTATTTTTAGGGGACATTGCCCCGAGCTTATTATTCCCTATTTTCTATTGGCTCATTTACATTCGCGACAACATCGGGTAAAGGACGATTTTTTATATAAAGCCACCATAGTCCCGCTAACCCTAAAGCAATTCCGATCAAGCTAATAACTTGCGCTATTCGTAATGGACCCAGCATTAAACTATCAGTTCGCAGTCCTTCTATCCACAAGCGACCTAAGCTATATGCTGACAAATACGTTAGAAACAATGTACCAACTTTCAACCTCGGTTTACCCTGCAAACCCCTAAAGAATAAAGTTAGTAGCAAAGCGAATACCCCTAAGTTCCAAAGTGACTCATAAAGAAACGTAGGGTGAAAAAATTCAACATTAGTAAATCCTGTTGGGCGCCGTTCGGGTGGAATATATAGTTTCCAAGGTAAATTGGTTGGACTACCAAAAGCTTCAGAGTTAAAGAAATTTCCCCAACGTCCTATTGCCTGTCCTAAAATAAGCGATGGCGCCACTAAGTCAGCCATTTGCCAGAACGAGACTTGTTTAAGCTTACAAAAAATAAGTGCAGCAACCGTTCCACCTAAAATTGCCCCGTGAATAGCAATACCACCTTGCCATATAGCTAAAATACGCTCAGGATGTCTAGCATATTCTGACCACTCAAATATCACATAATATAAACGTGCGGCAGGAATGGCGCCAACCACTAGCCAAATAGACAAATCACTGAGTAAATCAGGGTTTACCTTGCGACGCTTCGCTAAATATTGCGACAGCGTAACACCAATAAGCACCGCAGAAGCAATTAACAAACCATACCAGCGAATCGTAATTGGAAATGGTCCAACTTGAAATTGAAACCAAATTGGACCTGGGGAAGTGAATTGAAACGCCAAAGGACCAACGAAAAAATCTAATAGCATAATCAATAGTTAGGAGTAGTAGGGGCGGGTTTACGAAATTTTTTATTATTAACCAGGATATAGGTAAACCCACCCGTACAGGGGTTAAAAGTCGTAGAGACGCAATTAATTGCGTCTGTACAGGTTAGATTGTAGTTCGTAGTTCGTAGGTTGAGTGTAAGGGTAGCTTTCCCGTAGGGTAGTGAAATGCAACCCAACATATACATTAGCTTAAGTATAATTAATTATTGTCAGGTTACAAAACATATTGAACTATGTTGATACGTAATTTAATAGAATCCCGATATGCCGAGCAAACTAAGTTCTTTGAACAGTCCGAAGGCTTTCAACACTTAGTATCAGGTGTAGCAAATATTAAATTTTATGATGAATTTATCGCCAACCTTTGTAAAACCCACCTTAAGAGTCCTCAAATACTAGCATTTCTTTATGCAGCGGCGCCTCCGACTGTTGCAAATACCATTCAGCATAATATGCTAGAAGAACTGGGATTTGACGCTGAAGGAATTTGCCATCCTGATTTATTGCGAAAGTTAGCGAGTGCAGTAGGACTAGATAATGCCAAGCAAGCACAAATAGAAGCTTCATCACAAGCAGAGCTACACAAAATGTGTTCCGAGCCAATGCTATATGGGACACTAAAAGAACTGGCACTATCGGTATTGTTAGAAGTGACTTGTTTTGAATGGATGCTGTCACGTCTTTCGGGAAAAATGGGAATAGCTCTGCAACAGTACCGAAAACTTGAGAAAGAAAGCTTAGAATGGTTTTTTCATCATTCGGAAGTTGATATACGTCATGCTGAAGAAGGTTTAGATTCCGTTGTTAATTACGTTGAATATTATGGGTTTGAAATTGATGACTTAAAAACTATCTTAGATATAACGTTTCGTGAAAATATATTTATCAAGCGATACTTTGGAGAAATTGCACTAGCAAAAGAAACGGAAATGTTAACATGAAAATTATCGAAGCAACTATAACTCCGCTCAAAATCCCTTTTACAGAATCTTTCTCTCATAGCACTAAATCTAGGACTTATTCAGATTCCATCGTTGTAAAATTAAAAGCGGCAGATGGTACAATTGGTTACGGTGAAGCTGTAGCGCGTCCTTATGTTACAGGAGAAACTGTAGAATCTTGTTTACAGTTTATGGCTTCGACAATTTGGGAACATATCAAACACATTGATTATCCAGAGCCAGAACCAGATATATCTTGGTTATATAAAATCAGCGAGACAATTCCCACGGCAAAAAGTCAAGGTGTTATTGCGTTTAATGCTGCTAAAGCTGGTTTTGAATTGGCTTTACTCGATTGTTTGCTAAAAAGTCAAAACCTATCCCTATCTACCATTTTACCACCCAAGCGTAATACTGTTATTTATAGCGGCGCCATTACATCAAGTTCAATAGAAAAAGCCGTTAAAAATGCCAAATCGTTTAAACTATTTGGTTTAAAACATATCAAAGTCAAAGTAACTGGAGAAGAGGACTTTTCGCGTCTCCATGCAATTCGTCAAGCAGTCGGACAAGAAACCTCACTACGAATCGACGGTAATGGTACATATGATTTTGATAGCGCCGTTAGAGTCTGTGAGGAATTAACCCAGTTAAATATTGATTCTGCTGAACAATTAATCGAGCGTAGTACACCACAAACTTGGGCAAAACTGAGAGAAATGGCGCCTATCCCCCAAATGGTAGACGAATCATTAGTAACAATTGAAGATGCCAAAGCTTTAATTGCAGCACATGCTTGTGACTTTTTTAACTTAAGAATTTCTAAATGTGGTGGTATTGCCCAAACAATAAGAATTGCACAATTAGCCCAAACCGCAGGAATAAAAATCCAACTCGGATGTCAAGTAGGAGAAACTGCGATACTTTCAGCAGCAGGTAGGCATTTAGCTGCATGGCTAGATGATGTTACTTTCGTTGAGGGTTCTTACGGTGACTTGCTACTGTGCGAAGATGTTAGTCGTGAAAGCATTCGTTTTGGTAACGGTGGTAAAGGTGGGTTATTGCGTAAACCTGGACTAGGAATTGAAGTTAAAGATGAAATACTAGAAAAGTATAGTAATGATACTCAGCACATTTGTTCGTTTTGGTAGGCGCCTTGCAAAACAGCTTGATGTCGCAGCATTGAATCCAGAAGCAGCACAATTATCACTTCTGCATTCAATTTTGGCGCCTAATGCTGACACTGTTTTTGGTAGAGAACATAAGTTTTCCCAAATCAAAACAACTCGTGACTACTATAAATTCGTTCCAATTAGAGATTATGAAGGATTTCGTCCTTATGTTGACCGTATTGTTGCAGGGGAAGCGGGTATCCTGACAAGCGAACCATGTACAATGTTAACTTTAACGAGTGGTACAACTGGTAAACCCAAGTACATACCCGTTACAGAAACATCTGAAAGACTAGGTTCTGAGTTGATGAGACAATGGCTTTACCGAAGTTTGTTAAACCATCCTCAGTTTCTGTCACGTGCAATAGTAGGGGTAGTAAGTCCAGCAGTTGAAGGTTATACAAATTCAGGAATGAGCTATGGTAGTATTTCTGGAAGAATTTATCAGCGAATTCCTTATATTATTAAACGTTCGTATGCTGTACCTTATGAAGTGTTTGAACTAAAAGACTACGACGAAAGATATTTTGCTATTGCGTGTTTTGCTTTTAGGCGCCAAGTTTCATATATTTCCACACCTAACCCAAGTACATTACTACGTTTAGCAGAAGTCGCAAATACTTATAAACAAGATATTATTCGTGCTATTCATGACGGTACTTTCGGCACTAAATCTATTAAACCTCAACCCAAGAGAGCAAAAGAACTAGATAAAATCGCCGATAGAACAAATGCTTTACTACCAAAAGATTGCTGGCGCCATCTCCAGTTAATTGGTTGTTGGACTGGTGGTACTGTTGGTATTCAAGCACAAAAGTTAGCAAATTATTATGGCGCCGTTCCCATTCGCGACATTGGGTATTTAGCAAGTGAAGCTCGCATCACATTACCTTATCAAGATAATACACCTAGCGGAATATTAGCGCTAACTACCAACTATTATGAATTTATTCCAGAAGAGGAATTAGACTCAGACAATCCAACTATATTATTAAGTCATGAAATAGAATTAGGCAAACGCTACGGTATTTTATTAACTACAACCGCTGGACTTTACCGCTATCAAATTCATGACATTGTAGAAGTTACAGGGTTTTATCGAAAGGCGCCATTATTAGCATTCATTCGTAAAAGTCAGGATATGACTAATATTACAGGCGAGAAAATGCACGTCAATCATATCTTGATGGCAATGGAAATAATCAGACAAAAATATAACTTACCAATAGTAACATATCGATTTACACCAGATATTGAAAATCAGCGTTACAAGATTTATTTAGAACTAGATTTACAATTAACACAAACCATACAAGAAAATCTCTTACAGCAAATAATTACAGCAATAGACTTACAACTGTGTCATATCAACTGCGAATACGAACAAAAGCGACAATCAAAACGATTACATTTGCCATCTTTATATATAATGCCTCCCGGTTGGTCAGAAGCAGAAACAAGAAAAGAAATAGCAAATAATAAACGAAACGTCCAATATAAATGGAAAATTCTTTGCCATGAAAATGGTTAAAATTTATGAAAAATTACCCTTTTATCTTATGGCTTCTTAGCTTCTTATTTTTCCTTCGAGTCCTTGGTCAAATTTTAGTAGCATATTTCAACGTTTCATTTCTACTAGCAATGCCTCATTGGTACTCAGGATTGCTTCCCTATCCAATTCTACTACCAATACAGATACTAATTATAATATTACAAATAAAAATCAATATAGATATCTCTAGAAATAAAGGCTTCTTTGCAAAACCAAGACGTAAATTCGGCAAAATACTCCAATGGTTTAGCTACCCATATGCTGGTATCATGGCTATACGATATATAATTACTATGTACCTATATCCAGAACGTCGTTGGTTTGGAGAAGGAACAATTCCGATTATTTTTCATTTTGTGCTAGCTGGATATTTATTTACTTGGGGAAAATTTTCTGCAAGATGGCAAGAAAAAGAATAAAAAAAATACTTATAGTTACTTTCGCTTTGCTTGCATTGCTGACTACAATTATCATCACAGCATTTCCAATACTGGCACCTTTTTTCTTATCTTCACAATTAAAATTTCGTCCTGCTCAATATGGAGTTTGGGTAGAGTATAGTGTACCTCTGACTGCTTCTGATGGTGTGAAGCTAGTAGCAAATATTTACCATCCGCAACAACTTGAAAAAACTCCTACTATTTTAGTACGAATACCTTATTCTAAAAATTTTACAAATACTACGTTTGCCAATGTCGTTGGACGCATGTGGGCAGCGCGCGGTTATACTGCTGTAATTCAAGGAACAAGAGGACGTTATGAATCTGGGGGAGAATATTTCCCGTTCAAAACCGAGAGAACAGATGGAATAGAAACTTTAGCCTGGTTAGAAAAACAGCCTTGGTATAACGGCAAAATAGGCATGTGGGGTGGTTCATACTTTGGATATACACAATGGGTTTTAGCGGATAAAGTAAATCCTGGTTTATCAGCGTTAATTCTGCAAATTTGTAGCACAGATTTTCATCGCATGTTTTATCCTGGAGGCGCCTTTTCTCTAGAAAGCGCTTTATACTGGGCAGGCGGCGTTATTAATGGCAGGATGGTACGACCCATTCTTACCCACCCAAATTGCGGACTTTCTCAAAATTAAAAGCGAAGCTAAACCTCTTGTTGCTAAAAACACTCGTTTAATTATCGGTCCTTGGGCACACGCACGCACCGTTACTTTTCCCAATGGTTACACACCTGGCAACTACCGTCTCGAAAGTTTGGCGCCAACTATTCCCTGGTTCGATGAGCATCTACTGGATAATCTTAAATCAGAAGCTTCTGTACAAATTTACGTCATGGGTAAAAACATATGGCGCCAAGAGCAAGAATTTCCTTTAGCCCGTACTATTTATACAAAATATTATTTACACAGTAATAGCGTATTAAATCTAACACCACAAAACACAGAAATACCAGATACTTACATATATAATCCATTGAACCCAGTACCAAGCGCAGGGGGTACAATGCTTGGCCCGCGCGCTGGAATTGAAAAACAAAACGATATAGAAAATCGAAATGACGTTTTAAATTACACAACAGCATTTTTACCAGAAGATATTGAAGTCACTGGGCCAATACGTCTAATTTTATACGTGTCAACAACGGCGCCCTCGACGGACTTTACAGCAAAACTCGTTGATGTTTATCCCGATGGTTCCGCTTATAACGTTTCTGAAGGAATTATTCGCAGACGATACGCTCCAGAACAACCAACTCAAATAGAAATTGAATTATGGGCAACAAGTCAGGTTTTCTTCAAAGGACATAAAATCAGGCTAGAAGTATCTAGTAGTAATTATCCGCGATTTGACCGCAATCCAAATACTGGGCGCCCAATTGCCACCGAAATAAACCCAGTGGAAGCAAAACAAGTTATTTACCATGAGCAAAAGGCGCCTTCATATCTTGTACTACCAATTATTCTTAGTAATACAAGTGATTAAATATACAGAAGTTTCTGAGTCAAAATTACGAAACTTTAGGTATAATTATCACTCCAGCAATTAAAGGCGCCTGCAACTGTGATTGCCATTTATCCCGGAAGTTTTGACCCCGTAACACTGGGGCACCTCGATATCATCCAGCGTGGTGCGAAGCTGTTTGAACGAGTTATTGTAGCTGTGCTGCGTAACCCGAACAAAACACCTCTTTTTACAGTGCAAGAGCGAATTGAACAAATTCGTAAATCAACCAAGCATCTACCAAACGTTGAAGCTGATAGCTTTGATGGGCTAACTGTAAACTATGCCCAAATGAGAAGAGCGGGTGTACTACTGCGGGGATTGCGTGCAATTTCTGATTTTGAAGTAGAACTTCAGATGGCACATACCAACAAAACGCTCTCGACCCAAATTGAGACTGTTTTTTTGGCAACATCAAATGAATATAGTTTTTTAAGTAGTAGTGTGGTAAAAGAGATTGCAAAGTTTGGTGGCTCTGTCAATCACCTTGTTCCTCCGCACGTTGCCCTAGATATATACCAATGCTACGCCCACAAATACCAATCGAACCAGAGCATAACGGAAAACATCCCATCCCTCACGAATCCTCCAATGGACACACTGTTGGAAATTCACAACCAGACGGAGATGGATGTTTAAATATTCAGCAATCACTCGACCATTTTGAGGAAATGATTATTGCTGGTTTCCGGATTCCATTTACTAAACGTACCGTAGTGGATGAGGAAAAACTGTTTGACCTACTTGATTATATTCGTTCGACGTTACCAGCAGCGTTTAACGAAGCAACGGTTATAACCCAGCAAAGAGACGAAATTTTGCTCGAAGCAGAAGAGTATGGACAGCGTATCGTCGATGCTGCTCAAACCAAGCGCGCGCAAATTTTAGAAGAAAGTGATATTATTCGCTCCGCAGAACACGAAGCTTTAGAGTTAAAGCGGAAAGTTCAACAAGAGTGTGAATTGTTAATGCAGCAAACTCTCGAAGAAATTGACCTAAAACGTCGTCAATGTCAACAAGAAATAGAACAAATGCGAGCCGAAGCTATGGCAGAAGCCCAACAAATAGAACAAGGCGCCGATGATTATGCTGATAGTGTTCTCGAACATATCGAGCAAGATTTAAATGAAATGACACGTATTATCCGTAATGGGCGCTCCTCACTCAATGCATCGAGATTACCATCGAAAGGAAAAGGTAAGGCGTAAAAGAGGGGAGGGGGTCTCCCATACCCCTAACTCTCTTGCCTATTTTATAAATTTCTTAAAATTTCTGGATAAATATACTTATGGAAAATTACTTATATATTCTATGTTTAGGCTTTCTTAAATAAAAGACCCTGATTATTTTACGTAGTCAATCTAAGCGAAATCAAAGATTATATAAACTATCTGGATTGATAGAAATATATTGGTAGAAATGGATAAGTCAATCTGAAAATATCAGAATTTTATCATTTTACCGATATTAGAATGAATTCCAAAAACTTATTATCTCAGGAAACCGTTGTATCCAGAATTGACATGATTTGTCGTGAATATCCTAATCATGTTTCACTAATATATCAAGGGCAAGAGTTAACTTACGGAGAATTAAGCGTAAGGGCAGAGAAATTATATAGCTGTTTGAAAGCAAAAGGAAGATTGGAGCCTAATACATTAATAGGAGTTTGCTTAGAACCTTCTTTTGAAATGGTGATTGCCATTTACACTATTTTGAAGGCAGGCGCCGCTTTTGTTCCCCTTGACCCAGATTTACCGCGTCAGCGACTCAGCTACATGATATCTGACGCGAAATTAACTACAATTTTGACTTCGAGAAAATTTGCTTTTGATATTGAGCCAGCACTACGTCAAAGTGATGTCAATGGATGCATGTATTTTTTAGATACGCCCTTATGGGACGAAAATACTTTTCAAGTCACTGCTCCAATAGTACAGCCATCTCAACTTGCTTATATAATCTATACTTCTGGTTCTACAGGCGTGCCAAAAGGAGTTATGCTGGCGCACAGTGGTTTGTTAAACCTAGCTTCAGAAAGCATTCTTGCTTTTGATATTAACCCCGGTACTCGCGTACTACAGTTTGCTTCAATTAGTTTTGATGCCGCAGTTTGGGAATTAGTCATAGCACTATGCGGCGCCGCAACTCTAGTGTTAGGTGCAAGAGAGCAAATGCTACCAGGCAAGCCTTTAGCAGAGTTCATTGCCAAGCATAGTATTGAAATGCTTTGCTTACCTCCTTCTGTACTTGCAACACTTACTCCCTTTCACTCCGAATTATCTTGTTTGCGTGCGGTTGTGGCAGGTGGTGAAGCTTGCCCACTCTCACTAGCTCAGTTTTGGGCTAGTGCAAATAGACGTTTCTTTAACGCATATGGTCCAACAGAAATAACTGTATGCGCCACAATATTTGAATTCAAAGCAGACGGTCAAAGTGTACCTATTGGTAACGCGCTGTCTAATGTTGAACTTTACGTTTTAGATGAACAACTCAATAAGTGTAAAAGTGGTGAGAAGGGTGGACTATATATAGGAGGTATAGGTGTAGCACAGGGGTACCTGGGTAAAGAGGAAATGACTGCCGCGCACTTTATAGATAATCCATTTGGAACAGGTAAAATATACAAAACTGGTGATATTGTTTATGAAGATTTATGTAGCAGTGGATTATTGCACTATGTAGGTAGAGTTGATAATCAAGTTAAAATTCGGGGACTTCGTGTTGAATTAGAAGCAATTGAAAAAGTTTTAGGACAACACCCTGGTGTACAAGCTGCCGCAGTCAAAATTCTTAAACATCCATCTCAAGCTATCAACACTTTAATACTAGTAGGCTATGTAGTTCCTCGTACTGGTTTTTTTGTAACAGAAAAACATCTACAGCATTTGGTTGCGGAACATCTACCTGATTACATGGTACCTGCACATTTTATTTTTCTAGACAAATTGCCTTTAATGCTAAACCGCAGTAAGGTTGACCGCTCCTTGTTACCTGAATTAGAATTTATTGAATTCCTAGTCACAGATGCAACAGATGATGCTGTTAAAATCGCGACAATCTTTGATGAAGCTTTGCAATTAGCTCCAGGTAGTTTTCGACCGAACTCGAATTTCTTTCACATGGGTGGAGACTCGCTACGGATAGCTCATGTATTATGTTTAATACAACGAGATTTTGGTATCACCATTCCTTCTCGTCTTATCTACGAATATGCTACACCGTTAGATTTAGCTCGATTACTCGAACAGTTAAAACTCAAAAACGAGAATATCGATGATAATTCTGACCTGATAGCAGATGCTGCGTTACCAATAGAATTAAACACCTCAATTTTGCACAAACCAGCTATTGTTAAATTTGAAACAGCATTGATTACAGGCGCCACTGGTTTTTTGGGAGCGCATTTGCTATATGAGTTGCTTTGCAAAAATACTTATCGAAATATTTATTGCTTAGTACGTGCGGAGAACGATACTGTCGCAATGCAAAGATTACGTGCCACTTTTGTAAAGTATCAGCTGCCAACAATTGAATTAGCGCGAGTCGAGGCTATAGCTGGAGATATTGAGCAGCCAAGAATGCAACTACCAAATACGTTATTTGAGAAACTTAGTAGGGATGTTGATGTCATTTATCATGTGGCTGCTGACACAAATTATATCAAACCTTACTCTGTAATTAAAAAACCTAACCTAAGCGGTACAGCAAATATCATTGCTTTCGCAGCACATCGGCGCCATAAAGCTTTGCACTATTTATCTACATTCGCTGTTTATGGAGCAGTAAGTTCATTTTTCAATATGGATGAAGTTTCGGAAGATTATGATATAAGTCTTAGCGCGCCAATTATGTCTGTTGAATTTGGCTATGTGCGTGCGAAATGGACGGCAGAACGAATGGTTCAAGCTGCGCGTGCATCAGGACTTACATGCTCAATATATCGTCCAGGATTTATAACTGGGCACAGACAAACAGGAATTGCTAATACCTCGGATGTTTTCCACCGTCTAGTTAGAGGTTGTATTCAAATGGGTATGTACCCAAACTTACCAGAAAAATATTGGGTGCCTACTCCTGTAGACTTTGTTGCTGCTGCTATTGCCGATATATCAAGCAATAGCGAATTTTGGGGAGGTAATTACAATCTAACTGTTCCCCGTATCTCGGAACTAAGTCATGTGGAGATGTTTGAGTATATTAATGAGTTGGGGTATAAGGTCGATAAGATTTCTCTTAAAACTTGGCTTTCAGCGCTATCAAATTTACCACCGTCAAATCCCTTATATCCACTTGTGTCATTTTGGCAAGAGAAAGTCTATCAGAATCGCAGCACAATTCTAGAGATATATCAACGCAGTCAAACTGTTAGAGTTGATAACACTTTAAGAGGAATTGAAAGCTCTGGTCTGAAACTCCCTTCATTTGATAAAGCTTTAGTCAAGCTTTATTTACCAAACTTTACAGGTAGAGTGCGTGCAGATAAAATAGATACTGGGATGGTAACACTCCAAAGTTAGCGACAGGTAATCGAGTGCTGCCTAGGTTTCATAATAGGCATTTTCTGCACTTTGATTACTATCACCTCAAAACTGGGAATAATAAATTATTCCAACATCTACCAAATACCAGGGATTTCTCAATGCTGTCACCTATAAAGCTTCCAGGTTATCAGTCTGAGCAACTTCTTTATGAAGGAGATGATACTGTTATCTATCGGGCAGTCTCGTCTCCAGATAATCAATCCGTCATCGTGAAAGTATTAAAAGCGCAATATCCATCCGTTGATGCGATTGCTCGTCTTAAACACGAGTATAATATTGCAACTAATCTGAAATTAGAAGGTGTTGTTAAGCTTTTACGACTTGAAACGCTTGAAAATCGTTTAGCTTTAGTATTTGAAGACTTTGACGGATGCTCACTCAAACAAATACTCAATACTAAAAAATTAGAACTAAAAGAAGTTTTAAGTATTGCAATCCAACTTACAAAAGCTTTAGAATCGATACATAGCCATAATATTATCCATAAAGATATTAAACCGGGTAATATTATTATCAACACTCAGACAGGTATAGCTAAACTTACTGACTTTAGCATTGCTTCACAATTAAGCGCATATACACCGCAAATCGCGAACCCAAGTAATCTTGAAGGTAGTTTAGCGTATATATCACCTGAACAAACTGGGAGAATGAATCGCGCGTTGGATTATCGGAGCGATTTTTACTCATTAGGCGTAACTTTATATGAAATGCTAACTGGTAAATTACCATTTGAAAGTAACGATGCATTAGAATTAATATATTGCCATATTGCAAAGCAACCAATAGAAGTTAATAAATTAAATGTAGAGATACCAAAAGAAATTGCTGCTATAGTAATGAAGCTAATGGCGAAGAACGCGGAAAATCGCTATCAGACAGGCAAAGGAATATTAGTAGATTTAGAAATATGTAAACAACAGCTAGAAACAGGTATTTATGAAGATTTTATACCTGGTCGTTTAGATTATTTAAGCCAACTGCTTATACCTCAAAAGCTTTACGGTCGAGATTTGCAAGTAGATTTACTCTTACAAGCGTTTGATAGAGTTAGTAAAGGCAAGTGTGAACTAATATTAGTTTCTGGTTATTCTGGAATTGGTAAATCCTCTGTTGTCAATGAGGTCAATAAACCCATTACCCGTGCTAAAGGTTTTTTCATCAGCGGTAAATTTGACCAATTTCAACGTAACATTCCTTACGCATCGCTAAAGCAAGCGTTAGGGGAACTAATGCAGCAACTACTTACGGAAACAGTGAGTAAATTAACCCAATGGCGCCAAAATATTCTAGAAGTAGTAGAGGCAAACGGGCAATGCATTACTGATGTAATCCCGGAAGTAGAATTAATTATAGGGCGCCAACCAGATGTTCCTGTATTAACTCCTACAGAATCACAAAGTCGTTTTATTAACGTTTTTTGCAAGTTTATCAGTGTCTTTGCAAGAAAAGAACATCCATTAGTAATCTTTTTAGATGATTTACAATGGGTAGACGCGACTACTTTAAAACTACTTCAAGCTTTAATTACTAATGTAAAAACTAAATATTTACTTATAATTGGAGCTTATCGAGATAATGAAGTAAGCTCAACTCATCCTTTAGTACAAACTGTAATAAATATCGAGAAAAGTAATGGTGCTGTCAATAGCATAAATTTACAACCTTTATCTTTAAGTAATGTTACACAACTACTTACTGATACTTTTAGTAGCTTCAGTAATACCCAACAACTTGAACTTTTGGGAGAGCTATTATTTAACAAAACTGGAGGTAATCCGTTTTTCTTAACACAAGTATTAATCACTTTATACCAAAAAAAACAGTTGCAATTTAACTTTTTCAAGTTAACCTGGCAATGGAGTTTACAAGAGATACAAGCGATTGGTATTACTGATAAAAATATAATAGAGATAGTTGCTGATAGAATTAAGAGTTTGCCAAAGACAACACAAGAGATTTTAACAACAGCGGCATGTATCGGCAATAAATTTACTTTAGAAGTTTTATCGATTGTGAATGGTAAGTCCACTGCACTTACTGCTCAAGAACTTTATCCAGCTTTACAGTCTGGATTGATTCTACCTTTAGATGAAGCTTATAAAATACCTTTAGTTATCGATGAAAAAGAATTATTACAAAACGAAATTAAATCGAAAATTGATACAGTTAGTTATAAATTTTTACATGATAGAGTGCAGCAAGCTTCCTACTCACTAATTCCTGACGATAATAAACAAGAAACTCATCTTAAGATAGGTCAGTTACTTTTAAGTGTAACTACACCCGAATCTACTACTGATAATCTACTAGATATTGTTAATCAGCTTAATTATGGTCGAGATTTACTAATAAAAGCAAAAGAGAAACAAGAGTTAGCAAAGTTTAACTTAATGGCTGGTCAAAAGGCTAAACTAGCTACAGCTTACGAAGCATCAGCAAAATATTTGAATGTAGGTTTAGAATTAATTACAGTAGATAACTGGCACACAGATTATACTTTTACTTTAAATTTGCATATTGAGGCAGCAGAAGCGGAGTATTTAACAGGTAACTTTGATAGCTCTGCCCGTTTAATTAACCTAACTTTAGATAAAGCCAATAGCACTCTTGATAAAGTTAAATTATATGAAATAAAAATACAGACATTGATGGCACAAAATCGAATGTCAAAAGTAGTTAGTATTGGCACAGCTTTTTTGGGTGAGCTAGGGGTAAACCTACCTACTAACCCAAATAATTTTCATGTTCTGAAAGCGCTATTAGAAACCAAACTAGCATTATTTGGTAAGAAAATAGAAGATTTAGCTTTATTGCCAGAAATGACTGACCCCTATAAGTTAGCATCAATGCAAATATTGTTGTTTGTAGGTACTGCTGCTGCTCAAGCTGGCTCTTTAATATTTTTACCAACAGTTTTAACAATGGTGCAATTATCTATTAAGTATGGAAATTCACCTTTTTCTGCATATGGATATGGTGTTTATGGTCTAATATTGTGTGACAAATTTAACAGTATAACAACAGGGTATAAATTTGGTGTTTTATCGCTTAATATTATTTCAAATATTAACAGTGATTTATTGAAAGCAAAAATATATTTTTTATTCAATTCAAATATTCAATTCTATAAAGAGTCTTTGGCTAATAGTATTACAAATTTATCAGAGGGAGTTCAAAGCGGGTTATATGTGGGGGATATTGAATTTCTAGGTTACTGTGCGACAACGCTATGTAACCACTCGTTTTTTGCTGGAGAAGATTTGGAAACGCTAACAACTAAAATCTCTAGTTATATTGATTTAATGAAAAGCTTAAAACTGGAATCACTGGTTATAGCGACTGGTGTATTTCAGCAAACTGCCTTAAATTTACAGTCATCTTCAAATCCTCTAATGCTTATAGGTGATGCATTTGATGAAATAAAGATGAAATCTGAGGTTGAGAAAAATTATTCTTATAAAGGTTATTTTTACTTTTGTAAAGCTTTCTTAGCTTATCTATTTAACGATTATCAAACCGCTATTAGTAGTGCGGTAATCACTGAGAAAACTCATGCTAATAATGTTGGCTTTATATTTTATAACGTTAATAATTTATTTTACTCTCTCTCTCTTCTAGCTCAGTATAATACGGTTGCACGCAGTAAACAAAAAAAATATCTTAACCAGGTACAAGTAAATCAAAAGCAAATGAAAATGTGGGCTTTACACGCACCATGTAATTTTAAACACAAGTACGAAATTGTTGAGGCAGAGAAAGCAAGAGTTTTGGGTAAGGTTAATGTAGCTATGGATTTATATGACTCTGCTATCGGTGGAGCGCGCGCAAACGGTTATACTCAGGAATATGCTATATTCAATGAACTAGCAGCAAAGTTTTATCTGGAATTGGGTAAAGAGAATATTGCTAAAATATATATGACCGAAGCATATTATAGTTATGTGCGTTGGGGGGCAATGACAAAAGTAAATGACATTGAAGAACGCTACTCTAATTTGATAATTTTTAATTACGCAAATCAGTCGAATAATTTGCACCAACTGGATATAACAGCAACACACTCTAGCGTTTTAGTAACGACTTATTCCAAAACCAAAAGTAATACTAAAAATAAAATTTTAGATTTAACTTCTGTAATCAAAGCTTCACATGCGATTAGTAGTGAAATACTTTTAGATAAATTATTGACAAAGCTTTTACTTATCGTTATAGAAAACGCTGCGGCTCAAAAAGGTTGTTTAATTTTATTTAAAGGCACCAAATTATTTATTGAAGCAATTAAGAACGAGAGTTCAGATGTTATTCTTAATTCAATTGCAGTAGATCAAAGTAAAGAGATACCTCTTTCTGTAATTAATTACGTTACTGCGACTGAGTCCGATGTTGTGTTAACTTCGGCAATATCTGATACAACTTATCAATCAGACTCTTATATAAGTAAGTATAAAGTTAAATCTATTTTATGCGTGCCAATTTTTAATCAAGGTAAATTGATTGGAATTCTGTATCTAGAAAATAATTTTGCTGTAGGCGCCTTTACAAGTGAACGTGTAGAACTACTAAAATTTATCATGTCTCAAGCAGTTATTTCTTTAGAAAATTCTCGACTGTATCAACAAGCACAAGACACCGCAAGACAATTAGAAACTTCTTTAAATAAATTAACTCAGACTCAATTGCAATTAGTACAAAGTGAAAAAATGTCAACTTTAGGTAGTTTAGTAGCAGGGATAGGACATGAAATCAATAACCCAATTGGTTTTATTAGTGGTAATCTACAACCAGCTAAAGATTATGTACAAGACTTGCTAGAATTAATTGATTTATTTCAATATCACTATCAGGAACCTGTAGCAGATATCGTTGATAAAATTAGAAATATAGATTTAGACTATTTACGTGAAGACTTACCAAATTTAATTGCTTCTATGCAAGAAGGTGTAAATCGTATTTATGATGTCAGTATGAGCTTACGAACTTTTTCTAGAGCAGACGCTCAAAAACCAATTACTTGTAATATTCATGAAATTATAAATAGTACACTTTTGATTCTTAAGCATCGTTTAAAAGCTTCTGAGTCTCGTCCAGCTATTGAAGTTATTCAAAACTACAGTGAAATATCAGAAGTAAGCTGTTTTTCCGGTCAAATTAGCCAAGTGCTGATGAATTTAGTTGCAAATGCTATTGACGCATTAGAAGATTCAAACATAGGACGTAGTTTTGAAGAAATAAAAACTAATCCAAATCGCATCATAATTACTACAGCCAAAAGCGTAGATGATAAATACGTTTCGATTAAAATTCAAGATAATGCAAAAGGAATGACTCAAGAAGTAAAAGAGAAAATATTTGACTATTTATTTACTACTAAAGGTGTAGGAAAAGGTACAGGCTTAGGATTAGCCATAGCTCGTCAAATAATTGTGGAAAAACATAATGGCAAAATTGACGTTAATTCAAAACTTGGACAAGGGTCAGAATTTATTATTCAACTTCCACTTTAGTACGAGAATGCTTTTTCTTGAACATAAGGCTTGCACCTAATGCTGCAACGCTAATCCCGACCAAACTTGTATTTTCAGGAATACTCTTTGGAGCATCAAAAGATAAATTTATCAAAGCTTTACCTGTATTAACAGGTTTGTTAAAATCTAAGCTAAAATTTGCTAACACAGTCCCAATACCACTGGCACTCTTGAATCTACCTTCACCACCATTAATAATGATATCACCTGATACAGTAGTAGTTAAAGTTGATGGGTTAACTGTATTTGTACCTTTTAAAGTCCCAAACAGCTTATCATTACCTTCTCCAATAAATGTGATACCTCCTTGTGGTTCATTTTTACCAAACGTTTGTGGATTTGAGTCAAATATAAATGGGGCGCCTGTTTGAGTACCAGCCAAAGCATCAGCTAGGCTACTGTACACTAAACTAGTAAACTTTGTTAGACCAAAGCCTGCACTCTTGGAAATACCTTCACCTGGACCAACTATAAGTCCCTTTTCTGGAACAGGCGCACTAGTAGTTGAAAAATCGTACTCATTAGTAAAGTTTATCAGAGCTTGTGCCTGACTTGGCAGAATGCAACTTCCGATACTTATAAGTGATAATCCGATTGTAGGAAACAAAATGTTACGTAAATTGAACATAAGTTACGGTAAGTGTAATTACTAAGAACTTAAGCATCATTATACTATGAATATCGATACTTAGTAAGTATTATCACGCTTATCAAGGTTAAGAGCAGCACAAACAATAAGTTTAAGTAGTAATTTAATAACTTCGCTGTTCGACTTAGCCACAATCATGAACTTGGGGGATCGGATAAGAACATGGTATGAAACAAGAGGAAGTTAGCTTAAATATGGGCGGGTGTACAATAGTGTTGCCCGATGCGAAAATATTATGCTAACAAGGTTAAAAGTATCTGGTTTTAAGAATCTCGTCGATGTAGATGTGCGCTTTGGAGCGTTTACCTGTGTTGCAGGCGCCAACGGTGTAGGAAAATCTAACTTATTCGACGCGATTAGATTTTTGAGTGCTATTGCAGACCGTCCACTAATTGAAGCTGCTAATTCTGTTCGAGACGAGGAAGGACGAACATCTGATACACGTAGCTTATTTCACCGTGTTGGTAGCACTTACACTGATATAATGTCGTTTGAAGCCGAGATGATTATACCCTTTGAAGGCGTTGACGACTTAGGACAAAAAGCAGAAGCTAGTATTACTTTTCTTCGTTACTCAATAGCTCTTAGTTATAGGTCAGATGATAGCTTGCGGTCGCTCAACGGCGCCTTAGAAATACTCAAAGAAGAACTAGTTCATATTAACTTGGGTGATGCTAAAAAAAATTTATTATTCCCTCATACAACAGAGTGGCGAAAATCAGCGGTTAAGGGGAGACGCACTTCACCCTTTATTTCCACAGAAAACGATGAAGGCAAAACAGTTATTAAGCTACACCAAGATGGTAGAAATGGAAAACCTCTATCTCGACTTGCAACCAATCTTCCCCGAACAGTCCTTTCTATAGCGAATGCAGCAGAGAGTCCAGCCATGTTGCTGGCACGAAGAGAAATGCAATCTTGGCGCCTGCTTCAATTAGAACCATCAGCACTACGGCAACCTTCAAAGTTTACATTTCCAACAAAGTTGGGTATGGATGGTTCAAACTTAGCAGCTACATTATATTACTTAGCACGTTTAAATAAAGCCCATGAAGCACATATATATAGTCAAATAGCGAATCGTTTAGCTGAGTTAATTGATGATGTAGTATCTGTAAGTATTGACCGTGATGAACGTCGCGAACTTTTAACGTTAATCGTTACAGGAAAAGATGGTACATTACATCCAGCCCGCGCGCTAAGTGATGGAACCCTGCGCTTCTTGGCTTTAGCTGTTTTGGAATTAGACCCCCAAGCACAAGGTCTTCTGTGTTTAGAAGAACCAGAAAATGGTATACACCCAGAACGCATACCTAAAATACTGAGGCTCCTTCAATATATTGCTACCGATACCGAAGAACCAATTGGTACAGATAATCCATTAAAACAAATAATAATTAATACTCATTCTCCGTCAGTGGTAATGCAAGTACCCGATGATAGCTTATTAGTAGCAGAATTAAGAGAAACCGTAAATTCGGGACAAAGATTTAAACGAGTCACTTTTGCTTGCTTGCCTGATACTTGGCGCCAAAACACACCAGATAATGTAAATATTATCCCCAAAAATAAATTACTTGCTTATTTAAATCCAGTTATACCTAATGAATTAGAACATGATGCTAACGGCAAGCATGAAAGAACACAAAAATCAAAAGCAACGCCACCTAAAAAACGCCGAGTTGTAGACAGAGAAGACCTCCAAACCTTAATTCCTGCTTCAGCTACTGAAGAAGCATGAAAGAACTTGTTTACACCCTGCTTTGTGACGGAAGCTCAGATGCAGCACTATTGCCTATCTTAACTTGGCTTAAATATAGGATTTCTGTTTAATTCTTAAAATACTACGTATGGTGGGCACTGCCCACCTTACAAATGCTTATAGTTTTTTCAAAAGCAATTTTAGATTATTTTATGTGTTTTTACTTATTTAGTAAATACATTAAATTTTATCATATTGGTATAATTACTCTACTTTTAAAAAACGTGACATTCCAAAATATAGCAGTTATTATATAGTTTAATAAATCACTTGTTACAAACCATTTCTTTCATGTGATATTAAGTTGAATGCCAATTCAAAAGAAAATATCAGTTAATCAGCCTAAAATCGGTAGATTTATCTACGAGCTTAGGCTCTCTATGAAATTGACACAAGAAGAATTTGCTGTTGTTCTGGGTGTTACATTTCCTACTGTAAATCGTTGGGAAAACGGGCATACTAAACCATCAAAACTGGCTGTAAATCAGATTGAGGCTTTGGTTACGAAACTTGGTGATGAAGGTCAAAAATTATTGGCTGATTATTATCAAGATTCAGATTAAATTTATCAGTTCAGCATAATAAAATATTTTTAAACTACATATTGAAAGCAGATGTATCGAATTAATGAATGATTTTTTTATTCGATGTCAATTTGTGCTGTCAGTATAGCAGCTTGAAAAAATCTTATGAAATTTATGGGTGTAAAATACTTTAAACATTGGGTTAAACATGGGTCACTACCGAGCATTATTGCTTTTGCTCTAATGCTAATTTCTTATGTAGGCGCCGCAAAAGCTCAAACTACTAAAAAAGGTGGAATTGACTGGATTGTGGTAGTAGATACTTCTGCTTCAATGCGTGGTGTCAATGGTACAAAAAACATTTTTGGGCAAGTTAAAAATTCTATTAATGAATTTATTAACACGGCTCAGTTAGGCGATACCGTTACTATCTACACTTTTGATAGAGATGTTACCTTACAAACTGAAAATGCTCAAATTACGAGTAATCAAGACCGAGGCAAGCTTAAACAAATAATCCAGACACTTCAAGCGGATGGTATGCGTACACATACAGGTAAAGCAGTACAAATAGCACTGCAACATTCTGCTATGTTAAACGCGCGTCCGGATGCTCTCGGACGTAGTGTCAGTATAGTGTTTTTAACTGATGGGCAAGAGCAAGTGGAGGGTATTCCGAATCCTGTTCCCATCCCTAGTAATGCTCAATTTTTACGCCAGCAGCAATGTAAACCTTACATATTTTTTGTGTCTCTTGGGTTAAAGGAACACGAAAAGCAGCTTAATGACTTTGCCAATAACCCAGCACTGTGTGGAAAGGGAAGGGTATTACGTGACCCTGGAGGAGTACAATTAAACCAACTAGCTCAAAATATTCGACCTGTTCTAGTTCAACCCAAACTAGATATTAATTTACCCACTGCTAATTTAAAACCAGTATTACCTGAAACCTTTGTCCAACCTGCTTCTCTAGATTTTGGCTCAGTAGAAACAGGTAAAACGACAGTAACTCAAACTTTACTAGTCAAAAGCAATATATCTGGAACCGCAAAATTACAGATAGATGGAACTAAAGATGTTTCTGTGCCAGCTTCAATAACATCTATATCTTTACAAGCAGGAGAGACAAAAATTCCTGTGCAGTTAGAAGTTAATGATAGCAGTTTTGAAGGTGCCCGTAACTTCACATTAGTATTGACCCCTGATAACCCAATTGCAAGCTCCACTAGTACAAAAGCTCAGATACATATTTTTATGCCAATGTGGCGAAAAATAGTCCTGTGGACGCTTTTATTACTGCTGGTATTGCTAATTGCTTTAACAATAACTTGCTTAATTCAGCGCAAAACTCCCTTTGAATTGCTCCAAGATTTTCGTAACCGCAAATACTTAGAAGGGGCACTTTTTGTACTGGAACCAATACCAAAATCCTCGGAAGACGAAGAAATTAGTCTGACTCACCTCCACAAAGTTAAAGTGCAGCTGAGTAATATAATACCAGCAATTGCTGCTACTAATTCCGATGCCGAATTATTCTCTGTCTGGCAATCAGGCAAAAAAAATATCTATTTACGATGTTTAAAAGGTGTAATTTTTGTCAATACTAAGGAAGTAACTACTTATGAACTCTACGATGACGATGTAATAGAAATCGGTAAAGTCAAGCTGCAATTTAACTGGATTGAGCATCAACGTCCCTTTGAACTAGCCAGTGAGGAGACAGATGCCTATTAATTATTCAACTAATTATTCAATTATTAATAATGTGAGAGGATATTAAATGTCACGTCCTACTGTTGTTTTTCGTCCTACTGTTGTAATTGGGTTAGGTGGTACAGGTTATGAAGTTGTACTCAAGCTTAAAAAGCGCTTTATTGACGCTTACGGTTATGTACCAGAAATTATTCGTTTCCTTTCGATTGATACTACCGAAAATATCAAAGAACGAGAAAAGTCACCAGATGGCAACAAGGTGATTTTAGAACCAAATGAGCTTTATGCAATATCTGTAGCAAATCCAATACCTTACACACGTAATGACAACATTGCTGAATGGTGGCCTAAAGACATTCCAACATCTAGTTTAATCAGTGGCGCCGGACAAATTCGAGCGCGTGGAAGGTTAGCATTATTTGCGAAAGTGGGCGATATAAACGGTTTAATTGCTCAGGCAATTAACACTGTACGCGAAATTCGTACTTCTGCACAAGCATTTTCAGACAACTTTCAAGTTTCCAACCGCGATGGTGTCGAGATTTTCATTGTTGGCAGTTTAGCTGGGGGAACAGGAAGTGGAACGTTTTTAGATATAGCATTTTTAGCTCGGCAATATCTCAATAGCTTCTCTAATATTACGGGAGTATTTGTTTTACCAAGAGTGTTTGCCAATCTTCCCCAAACTCATTTAGTCAAGTCAAACGCTTATGGCGCCCTCAAGGAAATCGAACACTTTTGGGGCTTGACACCATCCAATACTATTGAAATCGACTACGGTGTAGCAAAGGTAAGAGCCGACCGTCCCCCGTTTGATGCCGTGTTTTTAATTGATGGTGTTAATAAAAAAGGAACTGTTGTTTCGCGTCCTGATGATTTGCAAAATTTAGTCGCAGATGGTTTATATGTCCAGATTGGTTCTCAAATAGGTTTAGATGCTGCTAACGTTGCCGATAATATTCGCGCTTATTTAGCAACTGGTGAAAAAGTTCGAGGACGCAAAATAAATTACTGTAGTTTTGGCTTTGCTACTCTAACTCTGCCAGTACAACAGTATGAGCGAATGAAATTAGAGGACGCTCAAAGCTTGCTTAAGAACGAGTTGATGGCGCCGACACTCCCCCTTGATATAGATAACGAAGTCGCACGTTTTCTTATTGACTCTAATTTGGCAGAAGCTGCTACTGTTTTAAATGCGTTGACAGAAAGTGAGCATGGAGGACAGTTTAAACAAGAGTTTAGAATTGGCGAAATGCGTTATGACCGTACAGCATTGCCAACAATAAAAGAACTTTACAAGCGTCAGTCAGACCAAATGGAGCAACGAGCAGCAAAAGAACTAATAGCAAATTTTTCTCGCTTAGAGCAAATTACAACTGGCGCCATAGAAACATGGTGGGAGCGTGCTTTCAACCGTCCGAATGGTCTAGCTTATACTTTAAAATTTTTGACTCAACTTTACCCCAAACTTGATGAATTGCAGCAGAGTGTGCAGCGTAAGTCACAGGAAGCGCAATCTAGTTTTAATGCATTAAAATTAGAGCCGCAAGAAGAAAAAATTAAACAAGCAGCAGAAGCACTTTTCTCAAATAAAAATAATATTCAAGCAGCTTGCCAAAGATATAAAGAGCGTGCTGACCAAAAATGGAAAATTTACCTACATTGGAAGCGATGTGACAAAGCTGCTGAACTTTACGGTATACTGCGAGCGAAAGTAGAAGAAATTAAAGAAAAGTGCCAGCGTATTCACAGCAATCTAGATAAAGTTTACCGAGATATAGAACAAAGTTATAGCGAAGTTAACCGTCAAGCAACTAACGATAATCCTTTTATTCACACAATTGCCCGCGTCAACTTGCAATCAAAACGTCCTAAAATTAGTGGCGAAGACTTTATTCGTTGGTATCGAGAACAATCTCAAACTTTAACCAAGTGGTCAGATAAAAGAGCTACTGACGTTAAAAATGAAATCGTGGCATTTTTAGACGAGATTTACCATCCACTCACTAATATGACTGTTGAGCAAGTTTTGGCAGATAGCAACCCAGAAGATGCGGGAGAAGATTTGCAACAACTTGGCAGACTAGCAGTACCTCTATGGCAATACGACGATGCGGAAATACCCACTCAGCAGCAGCACATAATCACAGAGTTTTATTATTACGGAGTCGAAAGTAATAATACTATTTTTAGCAGTCCACCTCTTTCGAGTCGTTTACCAAAGGGAAGAACTAATCCTGCTTTTGTACCAACGGGTGAACCCCATAAGCTTACACTGTTTCGAGTTGAAATAGGTGTTCCATTATTTGCCTTTAATGGAATGAAAGATATGGAGCAAGCTTACCTAGACCCCAATAAAGTCTTCAAGCACTTAGACCGTAATTGGACAAACCTTCCTAATTTAGTTCCACCGGAAGATGACGGAGGAGCGCTGCGCTGGTTTGCTTTAGCACTGGCGCCTGATATGTATAAATTAATTGTTAACAAAAATAAAAAATACTTTGTCCATACAGAGCAAGCCCGAAAATTAGAGGATGGAATGTTGCTTTTGGGAGAAAATCGCAAATCAGCATTTAAAGCCTTTAAAAGCAACTTGCCTCTAGTTAAGGAAATTGCAGACAAAGTTGAGCATATTACCCACAAAGACGAAGACACAGCTAAATCTACTTTGTCGAATTACATTAATTATCTCAATCAGCGTTTAAGGGATGGTCAGGTTGATTCCCAAGTAAAAGAACAGGTAGAAATGGAAATTCAAGAAATAGAAACATACCTAGAAGAATTAGATGTAATTAGCTAACCTTACTTACCTAAAACTCTCTTAACTCTTCTTACCTTTGTGACCTTTGTGACCTTTGTGGTTTAATTTTCATTCCCATGCCAAAACCAACAATTTTACTAGCACTCGACCCCCGTAGTGCCGCATTTTGTGCAGCCATTAAGCGGCAACTCCAAACATCAAGCACAATTCAAAGCAGTTTAATACAGACTTATACCCTAAATTGGGACGGACAAGCTTTTAGCTTTAGTCCTGAATTAAACCAATTCGCTGACACAAGTTTTAACCTTGCACAAACTCATAGTAAAACTTCTGTCTCTCAAATCCGTACTTCCTTCACCCAAGCTGCTAGTAAACTCCAAACCGAACTAATTAATTTAATCAAATCAGCAAATCAATCTCCCGAAGCTATTGCAGCAAAACGCCAAGGACTAGAAATTAGCAGCGCACATCAAATATATCTGATGCTGTCAGCCAGTAATCATCTAGCTAGGGGAGTCGTTTTTGAGCTAGTACGTTTGATTCGCTGGTTATTTAGTACGTATTCTCCAGATATACCCTACAGTTTAGAAGCTTTACTATTATTACCAGGATTATTTGCCGAAGTCACAACTGCTGATTACAGTGCAGCATATGGACTCCTCAAAGAGTTAGATTACAAAATGAACATTGGAGTTGTAGTTGCAGCTAGTCAAAGAGCTACTCCCTTCGATAATTGCTGGCTAATTGATGGACGCATTGGTGAACTTAAAGATAATTTAAGTAGCTATGCTGATACTTTTGCAGGTTTTCTGACTGTTGAGGCACAAACAAGTGGTTTACTAATTGGCGCCCAAAAAGTGCGTGGTAAAATACCTGCGTACAGTACTTTTGGCTACGGAGAACTATTTTTCCCTAAAGAAATAGCCATGAAGCGTTTAAGTGCTGCCTTAGCTGCTGATATCATGATTAAGCAGTTTTTACCAAAAGTAGAATTTGCTCCAGAAACAAACCGTAAATGGTTATTAGATGCCAAAGAGTTTGTACTAAGCGAAGATTTTAGCGATGCTTTTCTTGAATTAGAACGAGACAACGGCAAACCAATTTGGCAAGATTTTAATCCGCGCATTGACATACGTGCTGGGATGTCGAGCGAATATGGAATGGAGTTACAGCGCGCTTATCGGCAATTTGAAAACAAAGAATTACTTTCGTACAAACGCGCACTAGAAAACTCATCCAAACAAGTACAGGCAACACTTACCGCTTTTTTAGACAGCACTATTAATGGCTATGCTGACACCAGCAAGAGTGGTTTACACGAAGCGGTTATGCTTTTAAACAGGTTGACTTATTTATATTTGGAACTACAAAGTGATGAAGCGCGCGACCAATCTCATAACCTCATTACAGAACTGCGTGCGGCAGAAGCGTTTCTTGACTCCAAGTTACAAGTGATAATTGACGGCGAAAAGACTAAAGAGTTACTTAACGAAGTTTTAGCTTTAAAATTGCAACAGCAACAATTACAAGATAACTTCACTCAAAGTAGCTCAGAAGAACAACAGCAAGAGATACAAACAATTAATGAACAGCTAAGAACAGTAATTACTGAGTATCAAAAAGCATCAAATCTAGAAATTGCCCAAGCTAGCCAAATTCGTGCCCTCGCTCGCACAAAAGCTCGTGAACAAGCAGAAAAAGCAGTTGTTACTTCACTTTCTCAGCTAACTGCCACTGAAAATCAACTGGAAGCAGCTGTAGATAGAAAAAACGAATTAATCGCAGAAGAAAAACGTTTCCGCAATCAGTATCTAATTATATATCCAACACTTCTTGGCGCCCTATTTTTAGGCTTTGTAATTCTAATGGGAATTTTTAGCCAATCAACACTTTGGTTATTATTACAGAAGATAGGAGAAAACTTCGTTACTTACTTACTTTGGGGTACAGTAGCAATTTTAACTTACTTAGGTTTGGTTTGGCTAAAATATAGCACCACCATTCGTGACCGCTTGTTAAAGCTCCAGAAACAAATTAAACGACTAGAAAGTAGTTTAAAAGCAAATGCAGTAGAACTACGTCGGAGTTATAACGAACAGTTAAAGCTAGACTACGACTTTTATGCTCAAAATCTTCGTGTTGAAACATTAAATTATTTGATTAGAACAGCTAAACAAAGAACTGAGACATTACGTCAAACTCTTGATAATTTCTCTCAAATATACAATAATTTAGTGCAAGAACGCGAGCAAGCAAAAACAATTTATTCCGAAACTAGATTGACTGTTTTAACTGATACTGATATTGATGCATACTATCAAAATTTCCTAGCATCAAATTCAACAGATAAATTTACTCAAGAAAAAGTTAGTCGCTCTCAGTCATGGAAAATATCTGCCGAAGACTTTAAAAACCAGCTCATCCCATTTGCTCAGAAACAGTTTGAGCAGCTAAGTAATTTGTCAATAGGCGAAGTATTAAAAAAATCAGATTTAATTTCGGCAAATACTGCCACCTTGCGTTTAAATCAGCTTCATGATAGTGCTAACCTGTTACTCCGACTTCAAGATATTGATACAAACTTAAACCCAACTTCTCAACGTGAAACAAATCTTTGGGTGGCGCCGAAAGATAAAGAGCAAATTTTTGGACATTACAGTCGCTTAAGTAGAACTTTAACAGCTTTAGAAGCAGAAGACGAGCTACGGTTATGCATTTTAACTCGTTCTTTGGGCTTTCCAGCTTATTTTCTCAGTCAAATTGAGTTTTATCGAGACTGCTATGAACGCGCGCAAAGCGAACAAAAAGAGTCAGATGAGCTAGACAATATACCTGATTTAATACCACATGAAATTGGTTCAAATCGTGAGTTTATATTAGCTTATTCTACCTTAATGTTAGCAATTGCTCTAAATATGATATCTCAATCTCAAGGAGAATATAAATTCAAAGGTCAATTACTAGGTGAAGACCGAGAACAAATTGCCTTAGCTTTAGCAACCGAGTTTACCTTTCAAGAGCTATATGAGGAAATTAGAGAAAGTATAGAAGCATTTGAACATGACTTGATTTACCAAAATTTACATAAATTAGGTGATACTTTGGCGAATGATTTAACTCGTAATGAGCGTAAAATGTTAGATAATTTGAAGAAGGAGTATAATCCTTTGAATTAGGGAAAATAGATAGGGACGGGCAGGGATGCCCGTTCCACAAGAATTTAAGTTACTTTCTTAGTTGTTCTTTACGATGTTTATTTTTGTAATTGTTCAACTTCTGTCACACTTAACCCCGTAGTTTGGCTAATTGTTTGTACATCTAAAACACCAAGCAGCGAACGCGCGATAGCAAGTGCTTTTTCTTTTGCTCCTTCTTCTCTACCTTGTTTCCGACCCTTCGCTTCACCGTCCTGTTGCGCTTTTAAAATTGCATTTTTGCTGTCGTGAAGAAACATTTCTCGTTTTTCTAGCACATCTAGCTCCTCTGGGGTTAATTTACTTTCTCTTGCAACTTCAAACGCATGATTTATTTCTGGAACTTCTTCCATAGTAGGCGGAACTGACGTGAGTGTGTTTGCTGCTTTCAGGAAGTACAACCATTTATCTGATAACGTTTCTAATTCGGAAAGTTGTTTGTTGAATTTGGGTAACTCGACGAATACTAGTTCAATATCATCGCTATAATCGGTTAAATCGTCTTTTTCTTTTAATCGGTAGCGAGATATAACTTTATTATTGCCTTCAAACATGTCAAAATCAGTAATAGTCAAGGCTATCACTGGATTCAATAGTGTATAATCCTCACCAAGTCTAAGCTGAATTGAAAAGGCTTTGGCCGCATTATATAGCACCCGCTTCTCAAAACCCAACACATTTAAAACCTGCATCTCAATAATAACGGTTTTATTTCCTGTGATAGTCGCTTTTACGTCTAAGTATGAATCTTTCATACCCTTGATGCGCGGCGCCTGATAAGGGTCAATAATTTCTAAATCTAAAATTACTGGTTTCTCTTGATACAAAATTGTATTTAGAAAACCAATTAGAATATCTTTACTTTGTTTAGAACCAAAGATTTTTTTAAAAGCAAAATCAGTTTTAGGATTTATAAAGGTCACAATAAACCCTCCCAATTAATATTTATTTAAGAACAATAGTATCATTTTTATGGGAAGCTACAGAGCTTTATTTAGAAGAATTTCCTTTGTTACAGCGCAGACTCAGTATTGGCGCCAATTTTAAATCTCTCCTCTGTGTCCTCTGTGCCTCTGTGGTAAATAAAATAACATCTTACTGCACAGGCAGGATGCCTGTGCTACAACATCTACTATAAAGTATAAGTAAAATTATCTACCAACATTCCCGGCGCCATATTACCCCCTAGTTGTCGCGAGTCATAAGTACCAACTTCGGGAATAAATTCTTGGAAGTTAGTAAAATCAACTAAATTTTCACCCCAAAATTTATACAGAGTCTCATCAAAGCGCAAATTCTCAATAGGCGCCACAATTTCGCCATTTTCTACCCAAAAGCAAGCATAGCGAGTCATTCCAGTAATACGACCAGTAGGTAAGTCACTCCAATTTAAATAGTGTAAGTTAGATACATATAAACCTGTACCTAACTGAGTAAGAATGTTATCGAAACTAAGATTTCCAGGACATATTTCTGGGGAACGTAACGACTCGGTACTATTGGCGCCGTTAGCTACTTTGTCATATTCTTTGGCAGTACGCGAATTCACAAGTGTCGAAGCCAAAGTACCTTTTTCGATAACGTGTAGTTCAGGTACTGCCATTTCACCTAACTCATTAAATCGTGGTACTAAGCCAAGCTGAAAGTTTTCTTTAAGATTTAATAATGGAGAAAGTTGTTTTTCGCCACGCCATAGTAAAGCTAAAGAACTATGTCCCTGTTGAATATCCGCTTCACTAACTCCACCCCATGACAGCATTGATATTAAATCGGAAACTGCTGCAGGAGCAAAATAGGTTCTATATTCTCCTCTTGGTAATTCTTTTGGTGGATGCGCGAGCAATTTTAACTGTTTTTTCGCATCATTGATTTTTGCTATATAACCATTATCATCCCATTTACTGCCTGCGTAAAAACCTTTTACAGCTTGTCCTTCCGAACTAAAAATCGAGTAGTCTAAAGTAAACGAATCTGTAACAAACCAGTGTTTTTGCCCGCAGGAATCAGCATATCCCTTAATAACTATACCACCTGCATAAATACCTGTAAAATCTAATTCCGAAACAGGCGCCAATATAGTTGATACAACCATATCTAATTCTAATAGCTTACCAGTATTAACTTCACTACTAGTATTATTACCTGACGGCAACACTAAATAAGGGTCAATTGGTAAATAAGGTAATTCTTCACGCAATTCTAATAAAGCAGCGTAGGCAGTTTGCCAATCAATTTCCCAGTTTCCTGTAAACGGAAAGTGACGATAGCAAGTGCGCTGATTATCCATTAAAGTAAGTTGAACATAGCCATCAGCAACACTACCAGTTTGGCGAACTTTCGCATTATTAAAACGAGTAAATTGACTACGCTCACTGCTTAATTTAACAGTGAATGCCTCGCTCTCTAATTTCTTAGCTATTAGTGTTTCAACTAACTTATTAAAGCTTGTTTCTAAAGTAGATAGTTCCGAGATACTCATGGGTTAATTTAATTAAGAATAAAGAATTAGCAGTAGTAGGGTGGGCACTGCCCACCAAAACCCGAATGTGGTGGGCATTGCCCACCTTACGCACCTCCACCAAATACTTCAACATCGGCAAATACGCAAACAGGCGAACCATGACCTACCCATATGGCTTGGTTGGGTTCACCTTTGCCGCAAAATGGAGTGCCATACATTTCCCAAGTTGAGGCGCCACCTACCTTAACTAAACTTCCCCAAAATTCGGGAGTAGTCGCACGATAGTTAGGATTACGAAGCGTTTTGGTTAATTTACCATTCTCAATGAGCTTGGCATACTCGCAGCCAAACTGGAATTTATAGCGACGGTCGTCTATCGACCAAGAACGGTTCGATTCCATGTAAACGCCATGTTCGATATCTTTGATAACATCATCAAATGTACCTTCACCCGGTTCCAGATTCAAATTTGCCATGCGGTCAATTGCTGGACGGTTCCACGAACACGCGCGCGCGCAAGCAACACCAGGTATACCTGCCCGTGCTTGACTTTCTAAACTACCTACACCTCGTTGCAGTACTCCTTCCTTAATTAAATACTCCCGTGTAGCAACGGCGCCTGTATCATCAAAAGCGTAGCTAGCTATTTCACCTGGAACAGTTGGGTCAAAGGTGATATTCATCAACTTAGAACCATACACCAAATTACCAAAATCGCTTTTCTTAACAAAACTACCACCTGCGTAGTTGCGCTCATCCCCCAATATTCGGTCAATTTCTAAAGGATGTCCAACACTCTCGTGAATTTGTAGCATCATTTGGTCAGGCGCCAAAACTAACGAGGTGCGAATATCAGGACACTCTTCAGCGCCGAGTAATTCGATAGCTTCCTCACCAATACGCTGTACACGTTGCCAAAGCTTATCATCTTGGAAACGTTCTAATCCACCTTGATATGTATGTGCTTGCCAACCATTACTAGTACGCTGTTGAACTACTCCACTATCTTGAGCAGTTGTACCATAATAAGTACTAATAAATAGAAATTTTTGATAAACTTCCGAACCATTGCTACTAACAAACCAAGTTTCTCGGTCAGTGGTTATGACTTCTGCAACAGTTTGAACTATCTTGTCGCTAACCTTGAGAGTTTTGCAGGTGCGGACGAGTATATCATTGATTTCTCCAGAACCGATTGCATCAAACGGCTGTGTATAAGGAGAAACATATTCACCTACCACCTTTGGACGCGCGGTTGTAGTTGCAAATTTATATACCGACCATTGTTGTGCTGAACGAGCTTGTTTATATGCTGTTTCTGCCGCTAGTTGTAAAGCATCATGTTGTAACGAATTTGTTGCAGCATAACCGATACAGCCATCAACTAAAACCTCAACCATTGCTCCAAGAGTGGTTGATTTGCCATTGCGTTGTGGTATGCCATCACGAACATTTCGCGTAGCAGATGTATCTTTTACTGCTCTAATACCAACCCAATCAGCGGCAATATCTATATTGTTTATTGCTTTTGTTAGTTCAATTAACATATCAATTTATTAATTTAAGTAAATAACTATTTTTAGCGCCTACTTATTTCTATAAGTAATAACATAAGTGCTTTTATCAAAAGTAGCAGAATTCGTCAAGCATTTATACAAATTTAGATTCTAACTTTGAAATGGAAGAACAGGCAGGATGCCTGTTCCACAAGATGTTACTTTTACATTGCCTAGCTTCTGTGCCAGGTTGTGCCAACTTTTGTATCAATTAAGGTGACACCTTGTGCTTGTAGCTCGTTGCGAATGCGGTCGCTTTCGGCAAAGTTTTTGTTTGACCTTGCTTCGGTGCGTTGTTTGATTAATTTATCAATGTCCGCATCGCTTAGTCCAGTACTACTGGTTTCGTCAACTTCTAACTTGGCTTTTAAACCGAGAACGTGCGCGAGTGTAACTAATGTGTTCCAAGCTGTCTGTAGTTCTGCGGTGGGAGTTTCGATTTTACCTTGATGTACCAAGATATTACCTTCACGAATCAGCTTTTTAGCTAGTTCAAAAAGCACAGCTAAACTACCCGAAAAGTTGAGGTCGTCATCCCCGAATTCCTCAAAGCGCTGAATCAGAGTTTTATCAACTTGATTATCATTATCGGTAAAACCAAGTTTTTCACCAAACTGTTCGCCAAATAGCAACCCTTCTTGAAGAGTTTTCCAGTTATTAACGGCGCCTACAATTGCTTCTTCGGTAAAATCTAATGGTTTACGGTAATGTGCCTGCAAAACAAATAATCTTATCGCCATTGGGTCAATAGGTTGTGGGTACTTTGCCCATTTCCCATCTAGCAGTTCGCGAATGGTTATAAAATTACCCAGTGACTTCGACATTTTTTTGCCATCTACAACAACCATACCGTTGTGCATCCAATAGTTTGCCAATGGTTTGTGTGTGGCGCCTTCTGACTGAGCGATTTCATTTTCGTGGTGGGGAAATACTAAATCTCCACCACCACCATGAATATCAATTGTTTCACCAAATTGCGTGCGAATCATCGCTGAACATTCAATGTGCCAACCTGGGCGCCCCTTACCCCATGGTGAGTCCCAACTTGGTTCACCAGGTTTAGCTGCTTTCCACAACGCAAAATCAAGCGGATATTGTTTTTTCTGACTTTCTGGGTCTTCTACATCTACCCTACCACTGGCGCCTGCTTGCATTTGTTCAAGATTACGTCCTGATAACTTCCCATAAGTATGGAAACTGTGAACTCGGTAGTAAACATCACCACCTGCGGCATAAGCCAAATCTTGGTCTTCAAGATTCTTAATTAAAGATTCAATTTCTGGAATATGTTCGGTTGCACGAGGGTAAAAATCCGCATCCATCACGTTTAAACGGCGGATATCCTCGAAGTAGGCATCGATAAAGCGATTTGAGACTGCCTCCATCGTCGAACCTTGTTCGTGCGCGCGGTTGAGAATTTTATCGTCAATATCAGTAAAATTTTGAATGTAGCGTACTTGATACCCGCGCCATTGGAGATAACGACGAAGTACATCCCAAACGATGTATGAACGCGCATGACCTAAGTGGCAGTAGTCATACACTGTCACTCCGCAGCAATACATTTTTACCAAACCTGGTTCAACAGTCTTAAAAGGTTCCTGGCGCCGGGTGAGGGTATTGTAAACGGTTAGGGTCATAGCGATTTATGAGTCTCAACAAGAATGAGTAATAATAATTTTAGTCATTGGGACGATGCCGCCCCCGCATCCCTATGCTAATGTTTTCGGTACTATTTACGCTACACATTTATTTAAATTAAATTCCTTTGTGTCGCATTATGCAAACACTTACCTCTGAATCTCAAACAATGGACGCACCCAAACAAGGATTACCAGTAACAATTATTACTGGATTTCTAGGTAGCGGCAAAACAACATTACTAAATCACATTTTGACAAACCAGCAAGGTTTGAAGACAGCCGTATTAGTAAACGAATTTGGCGAAATTGGTATTGATAACGAATTAGTCGTTTCCACCGACGAGAACATGGTGGAATTAAGCAACGGTTGTATTTGCTGCACCATCAACAGCGATTTAGTCGATGCTGTCTACAAAGTTCTCGAACGCGACTCTAATATCGATTATTTGGTAGTAGAAACAACCGGACTCGCCGACCCCTTACCAGTTGCACTAACCTTCTTAGGCACCGAACTACGCGATTTAACTCGCCTAGACTCAATTATCACCGTAGTTGACGCAGCAAATTACAGCTTAGATTTATTCAACTCCGAAGCAGCACACAGTCAAATTGCCTACGGTGACGTAATATTACTTAACAAAACCGACTTAGTAACAGAAACCGAATTAACAGACTTAGAAAGAAAAATCAACGAAGTCAAAGAAGGCGCCCGTATCATCCGTACAAAAAAATCTGAGGTACCATTAGGTTTAATACTCAGCGTAGGTTTGTTCGAGTCCGATAAATACTTTGAAGTGGACGACCACAAACACGACCACGACCATCACGAACATAACCACGACCACCACGACCACCACGACCACCACGAACACGACCATGACCATTCAACCTGCGGTCATGATCATAGTCACGACCACGACCACCACCACCATCACTCCGACCACCTAGAAAACGATGGGTTTACATCAATTTCCTTCCAAAGCGATAAACCTTTCATAATTAGAAAATTCCAATATTTTCTAGACAACCAACTACCCACAAACGTATTCCGAGCCAAAGGAATAATGTGGTTTGAAGAAAGTCCCAAACGTCACATATTCCACTTATGCGGCAAACGTTTCACAATGGACGACTCCGAGTGGCAAGGCGCCAAGAAAAACCAAGTAGTATTAATAGGTCAAAACCTAGACAAAGAAACACTACTCCAACAAATAGAAAACTGTTTAGCAGTACCTTCTGCAACGCGCGGGCAAGGATTCGGCAAATAGTGCTGAGTTTTGAGTGCTGAGTTTTGAGTGCTGAGTGCTGAGTGCTGAGTGCTGAGTATTGAGTGCTGAGAAAATGCAAGTTAACTCTTGTGGAACGGGCAT